>JAEEGK010001479.1_pt1 | contig 58965 bp, 51 predicted proteins | sample 8958771 | NCBI WGS metagenome assembly JAEEGK01 (sample SAMN16246547, study PRJNA631951) | gut metagenome | biome: gut microbiome; feature: rumen; material: SC-attached | host: Bos | place: Iran: Karaj | collected 2018-10 | reverse complement strand
CCTAGAGAGAACACATGCGATATCTCCTCGTAAGGTTGGAAAGGCAACAATGTGACGTTCTGCACATTCCTGTCTTCGATGATTTGCTTCACCGACTCCAAGTATGCCCCATTGCCTACCAGTATAAATTGAATATTCTCGTTGCTTTCAAGATCCTTAGCTACTTCAAGCAACATATCCATGTTCTGCGTCAATCCGATATTACCGTTGTAGGTGATGTAGAACTTGTTCCTGTCTAAGCCATAGCGGTCAAATAGGATATTTACCGAACGAGGGATATCTTTAACAGCATTTTGGTCAACCCAGTTGTATACCACAACAATCTTATCTTCGGGCACACCTTTAGCCATGATGTTCTTCTTGAAGTCCTCAGAGATGACAATAATCTTGTCTGCGTTACGGTAGGTGAAGTTCTCAATTACACGCCCAATCTTCCAGAGGATGCCCCCTTTCTTGGCAAGACCAGTACCAGCGAGGGAATCGGGGAATATATCCTGAAGGTTGTAAACAAAGGGCTTTCTCTTGATTTTCTTCACTATTGCAGCTAGTGCCCCTTGCGTAGGGGGTGTACTCGCAACATATATCAGATCAATGTTCTTAGCACGAATACCTTTCCATAATTGAATCACACTGATAAAAAAATATCGCAATGCTCTTAACACAGCATTCTTCCCTTCACGATACATGGCAAAACGATGCACTTCCACACCGCCACCATACATCATCTCCAATTTTATATGCTTATACTCTTGGTACTCTTCTTCAGATAGCCCTCGCTGAGGCCTGGCGGCATAAACTATGGTCTTAAAACCTGCATCAGAAAATGCTTGATAACGATTTTCTTCCAAATAGATACTAGCCGCTTTCTCAGGGAAGAAATATCCTGCTAATTGTAAAATTCTCATTTAGTCAGAATCTTTACATCTTCAATTAAGGACTCAGCTATAGAAATAGCCTCTATAGAATTTGGCGCTGTCACGATTACATGACCAGATCGGTTCAAACTTGATTTCACCTCTTGAACATCATCGCCAACTTTCACATAAATATCTGCATCATAAACATCCGGCCGGACAAGTAAGTGGGTATTCTCAATGGAAAAAACCTTTCCTGGTTTGGGAGTAAAGTAACGAATAGCCACGCCTTGTGGTACAGCTATGGGTTCAAGGTTCGGTTCAATGCCAAGTGCCACATCAATGGCTGCTGCCACCATATCAACACCAGTAGAAAGATGCGTTAACTCAGTAGAGATAAAGTCACCTCCGAGTCTTGCTCCTATTTCCATTAAATACGCCTGACCGTTTTGTACTTTCACTTCTGCATGGCAGGCGCAGTTATTTACTTTCAATGCCCTTACGCCCAATATTGCTGCACGTTTCACTACATCTACAACATCTTTTGGGTACATCGACGGTTGGCTGTGTCCAAGTTCTACAAAATAGGGTGCTTCAGTAGTTTTCTTATCAGTTACTTGTAGTACATTTACTTTTTTGTTCCATACTATAATTTCAACACTGAACTCAGGACCTTCTATAAACTGTTCCAGCATCACGCTGTTGTCACGGCTCTCCAATTTTGCCCGCTCAAAAAACTTAGCGAAGTCGGCCTCATCAATGCTGCTTGATATCTTGGTTATTCCTCTACTCCCACTATTTCTGGATGGTTTCAAAATTGCATCACCGCAAAAATCAGTACAAAAAGAGCCCCACGCCACCTCGACATTACTAAAACACTTGGATTTAGGGCTTGGTGCGCCATACGCTTCGAAAGCCTCACGCATCAAATGCTTATTAGTAGCTCGTATGGCTGTCTCCTTTGAAATGCCGCTCAGCCCCAACTCATCATTGATGCGTCCCATCACGCTCATAGCAACTTCCGAGCAAGGATGAATCACGCCGTCTATCATTTCTTCTCTGGCAATAGCTACCAATTTCTCCTCGTCCATCAAGCCACCAGGCACAACAGCTTCATCTGCAAGTGCCATACCCGGAGCTTTAGGGTCGTCATCCACAGCGATGACGAAGTATCCCATCTCCTTCGCTTTCTTGATTACAGGTATTTGTAGCAGTCCCGCTGCCAATACCATCAGTTTCTTCATTGCCATTTTACGCTCTATACACATCCTTATGCGCAAGGACTGTTTTAACAGTTAACCAAATCACCTTACAATCAAAAAGGAAAGACAAATGCTCTACATAATAGATGTCTGCCTGCAACTTTTCTTTTGTGCCCACAGAATTGCGGTTCACCGCCTGATTCCATCCTGTGATGCCTGGGCGAACTGTCAGAATCACCCGTTCTTCGGTCGTATAATGTTCCAAATAAAAAGCAGAGTCAGGTCGAGGTCCTATCAATGCCATGTCACCAATCAGTACATTTAGTAATTGTGGAATCTCATCTAAGCTGGTCTTACGCAGGAATCGTCCCACCTTAGTCACACGAGGGTCATCTTCCGCATTGTAGGTACTGCCGTCCTCCATCCTAAGGTCAGGTGCATTCACTATCATTGAACGGAACTTGAACATCTTAAAGATGCGTCCATTCTTTCCAATACGCCTTGCCATGTGGAACAAAGGCCCACCATCATCAAGTTTGATGGCAATCCATACTAAGACGCATAACAGCAGAACACATGGAAATGCAATTAGTGCGATGACAAAATCTATCCATCGCTTAAAGAATTGTTTATACATAAGATAGGTATTATTCGAGCTATTCTTGTTCAGCAGAATCAGTACTTGAACAAATCGCGGTATAAGTTGTTATCCCAATCCTTCTTGAAGTCCTCCATCATCTGGCGGTAGGTCCTAAACTTTGGCTCGAATCCAAAGTCTCTTTTCGCCTTTTCCATTGAGAACAGATAGGACGGCGTGTTGTTCTGCACCTCGGGCTTGTAAACAATCTTACTTCTGCGACCATCTGCAGGCCCAAAAACATCACGCATCACCTCAGCCTGTTCTTGAAGTGTCACGCCACCACCAGCGGTCATATTATATAGTCCGTAGGTATTCTCACTCTTGATAGCCAAATAGAAAGCGTGAGCAATATCTTTAACATACTGTGCAATACGGAACCGTCACCATGACAGAGAAAAAGGTGACACAGGGACAGAGGGTGAAGAAGGGCGATGTCATCGCATACATCACCGTATCTCCCAACAGTGTAAGACTTGAAGAGCTTTCGCTCAGACTTATGAGGCTTACCGAAAAGAGACAGGATGCACAGGAAGCCGCAGACGATCCGGGCAATTACTTCCTCGGAGAGGATGTGCAGAGACAGCTCGATAATATGGTCTCATCCCTGGACAGACAGATAGAGGATGTTACCGAACAGATATCGGAGATACAGGCGGCATATTCGATCACCGCTTTTAAATCCCCCGTTGACGGAGTCATCGGATACATCACCGATCTTTCCGACGGATCCGTCTTAAAGCCCGGTGAAAGGATCGCAACGGTTGCATCGATCTCATCGGAATATCTCTACGCAATGAATGAAGGTAAGTCCCTTCTTTACGGAATGGAGCTTACCGGTGAATATACAAATCCGGCTACCGGCGATGTTGTGAGCTTTCCCCTTACCGTATCGAGTGCTTCGTTCGGAGCCGTAAGTCAGGAACTTGCTTCCGACAGGGTTTTCGTAATGCCTGCAGCAGGAGTTACGCTTCCCGGAGGAGCATACGATCCCGACGCCGAGATCTCCGCTGAGATCACCGCGGGTGAATCATTCACCCCTTCCAATCCATGGGAAGAGTGGATCGCCCAGCAGGAAGCGGAAAATGCACCGGCCAAGCAGTCTTATAAACTTACCGGATATCTTCAGTATGAATCAGATGTCATACTCGTTCCCGCCAAGGCAGTCACGATTGTCGGAAAGCAGGCGTATGTCACTGTTTTGGAGGACGGAAAGTATATCAAAAAAGGATTTATCGCGGGCGGTATCAATCCCGTCAGAAGCGTGACCATAAACGGCACTGCATATATCTGGGCCATCGAAGGCCTGGAAGAAGGAATGGTGATAGTTTACTGATGCTTTTCCTAGAACTTCAGAAGATCAGGAATAAAAAATGGATGTTTGCATGTCTCCTTCTCGGAGCCGTGCTGCTTTTTGCGTCCGCGGTGAGCTTCCCCATTTACAGGACGGCGGTTCTCGACCGTATGCTTGAAGACCAGCTCGAAGAGTATATAACCGGCACGGGCAGGTGGCCCATGCAGATGAACTTTTCATTCCAGGTCGGTAAGAGCGCCAATATGGATGCTTTTGACAAGAACCTGTCAGGCGCACTTTCGGCATATTCCGCTATCGGAATTCCCGAGTACAGGACCATCTGCTATTATTCGACTCTGGGCTCGGCCTGCACACCTGAGCTGTCCAGAGGGGACGATGCCGAGTTTTCCCTTAAGGTGGCTTCTCTTTCGGAACTTGAAGACCACATCAAACTGATAGACGGAAGACTCTGGGAGGATGAGGATCCTTCCGACGGCACCATGGATGTCATAGTCAGCGAACAGACATTCCTTGCATCGGGTATGATCATCGGGGATGTGTTCTCTTTTTCCAATATCGCACCCAGGGGTACGGATTCGATCAGGCTTAAAGTAGTCGGAGTCTTTGACGCCGAGGATCCTTCGGATGTCTACTGGCAGAAGGAGACCAGATTCTTTTCCAATGCTCTTTTTGTCAGATCGGATCTTTTTATGGATTACTTCATCCATAACCCCGACAGATCCAAATTTTCAATAAACTGTAACATCTACGATCAGTTTGATTACGAGACGCTTGATGCTTCACAGGCGGCTCTGGTACTTGAATCCACGGATAAATATCTGAACGGTTCATGGGGCGGCCTCACTTCCGTTCCCGATTATAAGGAGGTGCTTGAAAAGCATGAGAGCATGAGGCGCAGGATCTCCGTATCCCTTCTTCTGCTCGAGATACCTCTTCTCCTTCTTCTTGCGGCATTCATACTGATGATCTCCGGACAGCTTTATTCAATGGAAGAAAATGAGATCTCCATGTATAAGAGCAGAGGCGCGTCTTCCGGCCAGATCTTCCTTCTTTATCTGCTTCAGAGCTTCCTGATAGCAGCCGCCTCGGCATGCATCGGAGTACCGCTCGGAATGCTTGCGTGCAGGGGACTCGGAAGCGCGAGCTCCTTCCTTGAGTTCGGAATAAGACGTGAACTCAATATCGTATTTACCGGTGAAGCGTTTATCTATACGCTTGTATCCGCAGCCGTTTGTATCATTATCATGACCGTTCCTTCCATCCCCGCATCCAGATTATCCATAGTCGGAGCCAAGAGGGGAGGAGCCAGGAACAAAAAGCCCCTCTGGGAGAAGTTTTATCTCGACGGACTTTTCCTTCTTGTTTCACTCTACGGATACTACAATTTCTCACACCATACCGACGATCTTCTCGAAAGCGCATTAAAGGGTGAGGCACTCGATCCGCTTCTGTATTTCTCGTCATCGCTTTTCATACTCGGTGCCGGAATGCTTCTGATCCGCTTAAGACCGCTTCTGATAAAGTTCATTTTCTTCCTGGGAAAAAAGCGTTTCTCACCCGCATCGTATGCGGCAATGCTTGAGAGCATAAGGAGCGCGAGGGCACAGCAGTACATCTCGCTCTTCGTTATCCTCACCGTCGCACTCGGAATGTTCGATGCGGTCTCCGCGAGAACCATACTTGAAAACTCACTTGCCAACACTTCCTATATCGACGGAACGGATATCAGGTTCAAGGAAGTATGGCTTGATAACAGCGCGACCAAGCAGTTCGATCCCACGGTTGAACTGACATATTATGAACCCGATTATTCGGAGTATGCCGTATTTGCCAAGGAAAGCGGAGGATATACAAGAGTCTATTTCGAAGACGGATATACCAAGGGAAGCTCCGGTGCCAGGGAAACCGTCGCCATCATGGGTATCCATACCAAGGAATTCGGAACCATCACCGGCGTGGATTCGTCGCTACTGAACGCTCCGTACAGACAGCTCCTGAATGACCTTGCGATCGCTCCTACGGGCGTACTTCTTTCCGCGAATTACAGGGATGTGAAGGGAATCAAGATCGGCGATAAGATCTCCTTCTACGACAGGAATTCTTCCGGTGCCGATGCCGTGGTTGTCGGATTCTTCGAATACTGGCCCGGTTACAGACCTGTTTCCAGGGAGCTGAATGCATCCGGCGACATCACTCAGACCGAGAATTATATGATCGTTGCCAACTATTCCTTCATCAGAAAGAAGTTCGGACTTCAGCCCTACTATATCTGGGTGGGAGCTCCCGAAAGCGGCGATACGTCATTTTTCTACAACTGGCTTGATGAGTCCGGTACGACTCTTACTTACTTTTCCGACAGGACCAAGGATCTCGAGAAGACCGTTGAAGATCCGCTGCTCCAGGGAATGAACGGAATCCTTACGATGAGCTTTATCGTAATGCTCATACTGTGTGCGGCCGGATATCTGATCTACTGGGTTCTTTCGATAAAGGCGAGGGAAATGATGCTCGGTGTCCTCAGGGCTATGGGACTTCATTCCTTCGAGATGCTGAAGATGCTCTCTATAGAGCAGGCGATATGCGGACTGTATTCCGTTGCCGCCGGTGCTCTTGCGGGATTTATAGCTTACACGCTTTATGTTCCCATGCTGCAGACGGCATATTCATCATCGGCGCAGATACTTCCTCTTGTGATGATAAGAGAGAGTTCCGACATGACCAAGCTGTTTGTGTCCATAGGACTGATGCTCGTAGTCAGCATACTGGTGCTTGCACTGATCATAAGAAAGCAGAATATGATCAAGGCGCTGAAACTGGGGGAGGAGTGATATGGGATCGCTTATTGAAGTCAAAAACGTCACAAGAGATTTCCAGACTCCCGGCGGAAAGGTTTCGGTGCTCAAGGGTATCACATGTACCATACAGCCCGATACCATGTGCATCCTGAGAGGAAAATCCGGATCCGGCAAGACGACTCTTCTCAACATAATCGGAGCGCTTGACGATCCCACATCGGGTCAGATCCTGATCGACGGAAACAGTTCTCATTCGATGAACGCTCTCGCAAGGGAGAATATGAGAAGAAGGCAGATGGGATTCGTATTCCAGTCCGTAAGCCTTATCCCTTCGATGAATGCCATACAGAATGTGGAATTTGCGATGCGTATGGCGGGTGTCAAGGAAGACATGGATAAAAGAGCGGCGGAGGTTCTTTCCATCGTCGGTCTTTCGAACAGAATGACACATATGCCGCAGGAAATGTCCGGAGGTGAGCAGCAGAGAGTTGCGATAGCAAGGGCAATCGCACATCACCCGAGGATAATCCTTGCAGACGAGCCTACGGCGGAGCTTGACTCCGGAATGGCTACCGAAGTGACGAGGCTGTTCAAGCAGATATCCGAAGAAGAACATGTCACCATCATCATGACGACCCACGATGTAGGTCTCATGGGAGCGGGCGACCAGCTGATAGAGCTTAAGAACGGACGTATAGAAGGGAGCGGTGAAGATGGCTGATGAAGTTAAAACTCCCGAATATATGATAGATGCGGAAGGCCTGGTCAAGATCTACAAGACCAAGGAAACCGAGGTGCTCGCGCTGTCAGGCCTGGATCTGAAGGTTGAAAAGGGCGAGTTCACCGCGCTGATCGGTAATTCCGGTTCGGGTAAATCGACATTCCTGAATATGATCGGCGGACTCGACATCCCCAGTGCGGGAAAGCTCTTCGTCGGAGGAAGGAATCTCTTCCGTATGACAGAGAGCGAAAGGGTCAGGTACAAGCGTGAGACGGTCGGATTCGTCTGGCAGAACAACGCAAGGAACCTTTTCCCTTACCTGACCGCCATAGACAATATCTGCATACCGATGAGGTTCAGCGGTCAGAAGAAAAAGAAGCAGCGGGCCGAAGAGCTTCTCGAAGCCGTCGGAATGGCTGACCACCGTAACTCCAAGCTGCAGACGCTTTCCGGAGGAGAGCAGCAGAGAATAGCGATAGCCATAGCGCTTGCGAATTCACCGGGACTCCTTCTTGCGGACGAACCCACGGGTTCGGTCGACGAGAAGACGGGCGACCAGATCTTTGAGATATTCACGAAGCTCAATGAAGCGGGACAGACGATACTTGTCGTAACGCATGACCTGGCGCTTTCGAGGAAGGTGCGAAGGGTTGTGGCGATAAGGGACGGCCGTATCAGTTCCGAGAGGATACTCAAGGAAAGCTTTGCCGACAGGCTTAAAGAGTCGGGAGTTGACTGGAGGAACGAGGAAACCCAGGAAGAGTACGTAGTCGTGGACAAGGCGGGACGCCTGCAGCTGCCTGCGGATGTAGTCGAAAAACTGGGCGGACAGACCGGCAGACTGGTCGTTTCATACGAAGATGGTCAAATAAAGCTAAAAAAGCCTTAGGAGTTTACATTAAAACCTATTAAAACTGTTGAATATGCACAAATAATTCCACAGACAATTGACTTTCTATCGATTTTTTGCATAAAATTAATACCGAAAAAGCAAAAATTAATTGGATTGTTTAACCTATCGTAAATATAATTAACACTATGAGAAACGGAACAAAAAAGCTTATAGGCACAGTTGTTTTCTGCGGAGCATTCGCAGGCATTTGCGTTCTTCTTAACCTTCGCGGTAAGGAAACATTTCATGAGAAGTACGCGGGATACGATCTTACTACTGATGTAGTGGGACTCGAGAGGACCGGGACCTATACCGGTTACCTGCTCGAACATGAGGGAGCTGCATGCCCCGATAAGACGGTAGACATCGATATATTCAATTACACCGTCGAAAACGGAGAGGCAGAGGTGGTTACCGATTACTACGATGAGGCCAAGGCTCTTTATACCGAGACCGAATCGGTGGTATCTTGGCCTGTTGACGTACCCGAATCGGGATACTATTACGTCAAGATGGATTACCTTATTCCCGAGTCAAGAGGCGTTCAGGCCGAGAGAGCTGTTTACATCAACGGAGAGCTTCCTTTCGCTGATGCGAGCACACTTATCTTCTCACGTATCTGGACTGACGGCGGTGAGGTAAGAACCGATAACCAGGGCAATGAGATCAGACCTGCACAGGTCGAGATATTCGACTGGCAGTCTTCATATTTCAGGGATGATATGGGTTATGTTCAGCATCCCTACACTTTCTATTTTGACAAGGGTTCACAGACTATCGGCCTCGGAGCTGAGAGCGAGCCCATGGTCATCAAGGCTCTTTCTCTTGAGCCGGTCAAAGAATCCGTATCATATCAGGACTATATCGCGGCATCTCCCGCCGATACCGGTGCGGCAGCAGATTACATCCAGATCATCCAGGGTGAGGATTCCGTACGCCGCAGTGAGTCATCTCTTTACGCAAAGTATGACAGAGCATCACCTACCACTCAGCCTTACAGCGTTACCAGCACCGTTCTCAACTATACCGGCGGTGAATCCTGGAGAGCTGCGGGACAGTGGATCGAGTGGGATTTTGTTATCGAACAGGACGGCTACTATAATATAGACATCAAGGGGCGTCAGAATTACGCAAGAGGACAGATCACCTCCAGAGCGGTATATATTGACGGCGAGATTCCTTTTGAGGATGCCGAAGCCGTAGCCTTCCCTTATGACAATGACTGGGAGATCATAAGTCTGGCTGATGCCGATGGCAATCCCTGCAAGGTCTGGCTTACAAAAGGAACACATACATTAAGAATAGAGTCGGTTCTCGGAAGTGTCGGCCCCATCATTGAGGAGCTCGAGGATTCAACCTACAGACTCAACCAGATCTACAGAAGGATTCTTGTATTTACCGGTGCAAATCCCGACCAGTACAGAGACTACCGTATCCAGGACAACTATCCCGAGATCATGGATGCGATGGAACTCGAGTACAGAAGACTCTACAGGATCGTTGATGAATACGTAGAGCTTACCGGCCAGAAGGCGACCAATATCGCAGCAGCCCAGACCGTTGCACAGCAGCTCGAGCGTTTCTGCGAGAAGCCCGGCAAGATCACTCACGAGTTCATTACATTTAAGGATAATATCACCGCTCTCGGTACCGCAATGCTCAACCTCAGCGATACCAAGATGGATATTGACTACATCGTCATCACCGGAACGGGAACCAATCCTCCCGCCGATAAGACTCACTTCTGGAATAAGGCGGTACATGAGGTCAAGAGCTTTGTTTCCTCATTCATAGTCGACTACAATTCCGTAGGTAACGTTTATGAAGGAGCAAGCCGCGAAGATACCATTAAGGTATGGGTTACCACCGGACGTGACCAGGGTACCATCCTTAAGACGATGATAGATGATACCTTCACTCCCGAGACCGGAATCAAGGTCAATGTGGAGATCGTCGATCCCAACGCACTCCTGAATGCGGTTCTTGCAGGAAGAGGTCCCGATGTCGTTCTTTCCGTCGGTGCAGATCAGCCTGTCAACTATGCACTCAGACATGCATCCGAAGACATTACCCAGTTTGAAGGATGGGAAGATGTGCTCAGTCACTATTCCGCAAGCTCTTACGAGCAGTACAGACTGGACGATCATATTTATGCGGTTCCCGAGCAGCAGCAGTTCTGCGTTATGTTCTACCGTAAGGACGTACTTGACGAGCTCGGACTTGAGCCGCCCAACACCTGGAAGGAACTCATCGAGATGCTTCCCACCATCCAGGGTAACAACCTCTCCGTAGGTATTCCTACAGCAGCAGGTTCCAGCACCACCGCAACGGCATCAACCGCAGTTGCATCCAACGTTCCCGATCTTTCACTGTACTTCACGCTCCTGTTCCAGTACGGCGGTGACATGTACAACGATGTCGGAAACAAGACTACCGTAGATACCGAGGCCGGCGTCAAGGCATTCGATGATTACACCAGATACTTTAACGACTATGGTCTTCCCGTAATATATGACTTCGTAAGCCGTTTCCGTTCGGGCGAGATGCCTATCGGAATCTGCAACTACTCTCAGTACAACACACTGATGGTATCCGCACCCGAGATAAAGGGGCTTTGGGACTTTACTCTCGTTCCCGGAACCGAAAGAGTGGATGAGAACGGCAATGTCTATATCGACAGGTCCGACTTCATCACCGGTAACGCGACCATGATGATCGCCACCGATGACGAGATCGTAAAGCAGAACTCCTGGGAGTTCATGAAGTGGTGGGCTACACCTGAGACCCAGGTAAGATTCGGACGTGAGATCGAGGCACTCCTCGGATCATCCGCAAGATATGCCACCGCAAACCGCGACGCATTCTCACAGCTCTCATGGAGCTATAATGATATCCAGGTTCTCAACGAACAGTGGGATTCGACCGTAGGTATCAGAGAGGTTCCCGGCGGATACTACACCGGACGCCATATCGCAAATGCCTGCAGAAAGGTTATCAACGAGAAGACGGATGCCCGTGAGACGATCATCGATTATTCGATACTCATCGATGACGAGATAGACAGAAAGAGACGCGAGTTCGGCTTACCTGTATACGGAGAAATGTAACAGATGTCACAATTTTTTAAAGATTACGTCAAAGTAAAAAAGCATAATTTCAGAGTGGGAGTAAAGAAAGCAAGACTTTCCATACCCTGCTATCTCTTCCTCGCTCCGTATGCGATCGTATTTACGATGTTCTACATACTTCCCGTCGTTATTTCGATCGTATTCGGTTTCACTTATTACAATATTCTGGAAGCTCCCAGATTTGTAGGCTTACAGAATTACGTTTCCCTTTTCCTTGAGGATGACATCTTCCTGATGGCGATCAAGAATACGTTCATGATAGCTATCATAACCGGTCCTCTCGGATATCTCGGAAGCTTCCTGTTCGCATGGCTGATCAACGAGCTTCCCAGATGGGTACGAAGCGTTGCGGTCGTTGTATTCTATGCTCCTTCGATCGCAGGTAACTGCTACGTCATCTTCTCAGTATTCTTCAGAGGCGATGCATACGGATACGTAAATGCATTCCTTATGAATGCCGGTATCATTGATACTCCGATCCTCTGGTTCATCGATCCCAGATACATGCTTCCCGTATGTATGCTTGTTATTCTCTGGATGAGCCTTGGAGCAGGATTCCTTTCATTCGTTGCAGGTCTTCAGGGTATTGATAAGTCCCAGTATGAAGCCGGATATATGGATGGTGTTAAGAACAGATGGCAGGAACTGTGGTTCATCACTCTCCCCAATATGAAGCCCATGCTCATGTTCGGTGCGGTCATGTCGATAACCCAGGCCTTCAGTGTCTGTGAGGTCACCATGACTCTTTGCGGATATCCTTCCACCGACTATGCTGCAAGAACCATCGTAACCCACCTGTGGGACTACGGTTTCAGCAGATTCGAAATGGGTTATGCTTGTTCGATAGCAACTATCCTGTTCCTCATAATGATCCTTTGCAACAAGGCAATACAGTCAATGCTCAGCAGGGTAGGTACCTGATATGTCCGATATGAATAATAACAACACAGCAGAAAACCAGAACATTGTTACGGAGGCTCAGGAAACCGTCGATACCGAAGTGGTAGAGACCGTTCAGGCTGACGCTTTCAATCTTGAGGATGAGGCTCTTTCCAAGCTCGAAGCGGTTGATGATGTTGAAGAGACCGCCAAAGCCGAAAAGAAAGCTCCTTCCAAGGAAAAGACTTCCGTAAAGAAGACCAAAAAGTCCAGGAAGAAGGAAGAAGAGGAGGAGGTTTATCACAAACCCCTCATCAAGCGCCGCAAGCCCAACAGAAGTATTGCGGGAGATATTTTCCTGTATCTCTTCCTTGTCATAGTTGCGATCGTTATGTTCTTCCCGATCATCTATGCGGTTGAGTCGGCACTCAAGCCTCTCGACGAGCTGTTCAAATTCCCTCCCAGGATATTTGCACAGAATCCCACGCTTGATAACTTTTCCGATCTGTTCGTAACACTCGGAAAGTCATGGGTTTCCTTCTCCAGATACATGTTCAACACCGTATTCATTACGGGAGTCGGAACCGCGGGACATCTGATCATTGCATCAATGGCGGCTTTCGTTCTTGCAAAGTATGAGTTCCCCGGCGGAAAGACATTCTTCAGGCTCGTAACCGTGGCAATGATGTTCACCGGATATGTTACCCAGATTCCCAACTACATCATCATGAGTAAGCTTCACATGATCGATACTTACTGGGCAATAATCATTCCCGCATTCGCATTCCCGATGGGTCTCTTCCTTATGAAGCAGTTCATGGAAGGACTTCCCACTTCACTTATCGAAGCGGCGAAGATAGACGGTGCGACCGAGTGGACTGTTTTCAGTAAGATAGTAATGCCAAACGTCAAGCCCGCATGGCTGACACTCATTATTTTCTCGGTACAGGCACTTTGGAACAACAAAGCTTCAACAGTCATCTATTCCGAGGAAATGAAAACCCTTCCCTTCGCAATGCAGCAGATCCAGGCCGGCGGTATCGCGAGAACGGGTGAAGCGGCAGCCGTACTTGTCGTTCTGATGATAGTACCTATAGCAATATTCATATTCTCCGAGAGCCAGATACTTGAAACCATGGCATCCTCCGGACTTAAGGATTAACAATGATGAAGAAGCCCTTACATTTTCAGATCAAAAGAATAGGTGCGGTCCTTGCAGCAGCTGCCATAGGAATACTCAGTGTTCCCATGCATTCGGATGCTGTTGAGCACAGAAGCTATACTTACATTTACGATTATTGGGGTGATGTACAGGATACTCCCGATGTATATGAGGTATTCAAGGTTTTCACATCTTCCGAGCTCGGACTTCCCGAGAGATTGAACAATCCCTCCGGAATATATCAGCATGACGGATATGTATATATCTGTGATACCGGAAACAATAAGATCGTTGTTCTTGCCACGGATCCCGATCTGGGTCTCGTATACGATCATGAGTTCTCATCGATCAAGCTCGCTCCCGGACCTTCCAATCTGAGCGGACCTACCGATATTGCAATCTCCGAGGACGGTAATATCTTCATAGCCGATAAGGGCAACAACCGAATCGTAAAGGTTGATCCCAATCTCAATTATCTGATGCAGTTCGACCTTCCCGTTGACTCCGCTCTTTCGGCAGATACGATCTTCCTTCCCAATAAGCTGGTCGTCGACACCGCGGAGAGAGTTTACTGCATATCCGACGGTATCAACAAGGGTCTTCTCAAGTATGAGGCTGACGGAACGTTCGCAGGCTTCATCGGTGCCACAAAGGCTCCTTACGATCTTTGGGATTATATCTGGAAGAAGTTTGCCACCCAGGAACAGATCGACCGTATGCCGGTTGACGTTCCTACCGAGTACAGCAACATCTATATGGATTATGAAGGCTTCATTTATGCCAGCGTTCCCGTATCGGATGCTCAGGCTCTCGATGATCTTAAGGTTGATTCGGTCAGAAGGCTTAACCTTCTCGGAAACAACATTCTTGTAAATAACGGCAACTGGCTCAACTGCGGAGATATCTACTGGGGTTCCGCAGGCGGATACTCGGGACCTTCATCCTTCTCCGATGTAACCGCATTTGAGAATGATATCTATGTATGTCTCGACAGAAACCGCGGAAGACTTTTCGGATATGACGATCAGGGACGCATGGTCTTCGGATTCGGCGGAAACGGTAATATGGACGGATATTTCAGACGTCCCATCGGTATCGAGCATATCGGATACGATCTTCTCGTACTTGACCAGGCCGACTGTTCCATAACTTATTTCGTTCTCAGTGATTTCGGACAGAATATCTACAACGCGATCGATCAGTTTGACCGCGGTGAATATGAAGCTTCCGGAGAATCCTGGCAGAGAGTACTCGATGCCGACGGCAACTACGATCTTGCTTACATCGGAATCGGACGTTCTCTCCTCCGTCAGGAAAGATACAAGGAAGCAATGGATTATTTCGAGCTCAAGTATGATGACGAGAATTATTCCAAGGCATTCAAGGAATACCGTAAGGAATGGGTTCAGAGCCATCTCTTTATAACGGTAGCCATCATCCTTCTAGTCTTCCTCATTCCTCTCGGAATCGAGAAGTACAGAAACATGAAGATCGAGATAGCTACTTCCGACGTATTCAGATTCCCTGATCCCGAGGATAATATGACCAGGGAAGAGATAAGAGAGTATCACAAGAAGCAGCGTCAGGAATTCAGGGAAAGAGAAAAAGCTAAGAAAGAAGCCCGCAAGCTCGCTAAGATGGGCAGCAACAGATAAAGCTTTGACCAGAGAGAACATATTATGGCAAATACAGAAGTTAAAAAAAATAGTGTAGTGGGCGGAATCCTCGGCTGGTTCAGGAAGACCTTCGATGCGAAATATTGGGATTCACTTAAGTTCTCCCTTTATTGCTTAACGCATCCCCTCGACGGATTCTGGGATCTCACCCATGAAAAAAGAGGAACTTACGCGGCTGCGAACACGATTCTTATCGCTACCGTACTCGTAAGACTTCTCAATCTGAAATATACCAGTTTCGTCATCCAGACGGTCTACTGGGAGGACCTGAATGTCTGGTTATATATCGCCAGTATCCTGTTCCCCCTTGCACTGTTTGTTATCGGCAACTGGGCAACCACGACACTGTTCGACGGAAAAGGAAAGCTCGGTCAGGTTTATATCGGAACCTGCTATGCACTTACTCCTTACCCGCTCATGCAGGTCCCTCTGATGATCCTTTCCAACGGCCTTACCGTTAATGAAGCACAGTTCTACACGGTGCTCTCGGCAATCTCGATTATATGGTGCGGACTTCTCCTTATTGCAGGTATGGGACAGATCCATGAGTTCGGCGGAGCCAAGAACATCCTGTTCCTTGTATTCTCGCTGTTTGCAATGCTCGTCATGGTATTCATACTTATGCTGTTCTTCAGTATGATCACCCAGGGCATCGGATATTTTTATTCACTTTACAGAGAATTCCTGTTCAGGGCATAGTGCGCTGAATAATATCATCAGATAGAAAAAAGCTGTACCGGAGTATTTATGAGAAAAAGAAGTGAAGAACAAAAGAGAGAATTCAGGAATGGGGTCATCAAGAACCTTAAGGCCCTGATCGTTCCCGGAATATTTGCTCTCATCATAGCTGGACTTATCTTTTTTGTAGTTACTTACCAGAATGCGGAAGTAGAAGAGCAGATCATTCCCGTTCATGCATATGCCGGAGACGGAAAAGAGATAGTACTCGAGAACAGTGAGCTCAAGCTTACATTCGATCCGAATACTACTTATTTCAATGTGCTCGTAAAGTCTTCAGGCAAGGTATGGTACTCGGTTCCCGAGGATGCTGAAGAAGACGGGATCGCAATGAGCTCGGAGAAGGGACGTATCAGATCCACTCTTAACGTTACCTACGCTAACGAGATCGGTTCCGAAGTTGCATACAACAACTATGATTACAGTATCAAGAACCAGACCTACGAAGTGGATACCGACGGAGAATCCATAACCGTCCATTATTCGATCGGTAAGGTGCAGAAGGAATATGTCATTCCTCCCGTATGTACCGTTGAGCGTATGGAAGGATATATGGCTGAACTCAGCTCCGGCGATCTCAATATCATCAAGCAGTACTACAAGAAATACGATATCAACGATCTCGGAAAGAAGGATGACAAGGAAGCTCTCCTTGCAACATATCCGGATCTTGCCAATGAGCCTCTCTATATTCTTCGTGACACAGCTACCGATTCGGTTAAGGCTAAGCTTCAGACCATCTTTGAAGAATCTGCCGGATATACATATGAAGAGTTCCTTGAAGACAAGGAACTTATGAATACCGAAGATCAGGGCAGCAATGCCGTATACAATGTAGACATCACCTACAGACTCGACGGTGGTGATCTTATCGTGGAAATGCCTTATTCCGCTATGGAATATCCCAAGGATCGTCCCATCCTTGCCGTTGATGTCCTTCCCTTCTTCGGAGCGGGCGGACTTGATGACGAAGGTTTCCTTCTTGTTCCCGAGGGAAGCGGCGGACTCATTCATTTCAATAACGGCAAGACCGCACAGAGCGTTTACTATGCAAATGTTTACGGCTGGGATATGTGCCATGCGAGAGATGCTCTTGTCCACAGCACCAGTACCGTATTCTCCACATTCGGAATCTCAAACGGAAAGGATTCCTTCATCTGCAGCGTTGAAGGCGGATCCGCATATGCGGCTATCGAAGCCGATATTTCCGGAAGATCCAACAGTTACAATAACGTCAACGCCGAGTACGGCGTAATCGAAAGAGAAGAGTTTGATGTAGGTTCCATTTCGAACTCACGTATCTTCGCTTTCCAGGATGGCCTTCCCGATGAGGTTATGTCCCAGAGATATACCTTCGTTAACTCCGGAAGCTATATCGATATGGCCAAGGCATATAAGGCATATCTTCTTAAGAATGCAGATGGATATCTTACCGAGAATACCGATACCGCAGCTCCCTGTGTCATCGAAGTACTCGGAGCGGTAGACAAGGTTAAGCAGATCTTCGGTATGCCCGTATCGAGACCTCTTGCGCTCACTACCTATAAGGAGGCTGAGGGAGTCATCACCCAGCTTGATCAGGACGGTATTGAGAATATGGTGGTCAAGCTCACCGGCTGGTGTAACGGCGGCGTTGAGCAGCAGTACATCAAGGATGTTGATACCATTATGTCACTCGGATCCGGAAGGGATCTCAAGAACCTTTGCAATACCGTTGTATCCCAGGGCAATCAGATATATCTTGACGGTATCGTTGAGTATGCATATAACTCCAATATCTTCGACGGATTCTTTACTTACAGGGATTCCGCAAGATTTATAAGCAGAGAGCTCTGCAAGCTCTATCCCTTCAGCCAGATCACCTACGGCGACAGAGACGATCTTGATGAGCACTACCTGCTCCACGAGCAGCTCATCCCCAAGATGATGAGAAGCTTTGTAAAGACATGCGATTCTTACGGAGCAACAGGTGCTTCATTCCAGGATATCGGAACCGATCTTGCCAGCGATTTCTACCGTAAGGATCCCCACTCCAGACAGGAAGCGATGATCGATCAGGTAGCTGTTCTTAAGGAGATCAAGGATAACGGCGGATTCGTGATGATCAATTCCGGTAACTCCTATGCGGCTGTTTACAGTGATATGATCACCCATATGGATCTTAAGGGAAGCGAATATACCATAATCGATGAGTTTATTCCTTTCTATGAGCTCGCTCTTCACGGATATGTCAATTACACCGGAATGCCGGTAAATATCTGCGGAAGTGAGACCGATGAGATCCTCGCATCTGCCGAATACGGCGCAGGACTTTGCTACAGCATCATGGATGAAGATCCCAAGACACTTCAGAAGACTCTTTATCCCCAGTATTACGGAAGCAGCTATGCAGCTGTTCACGACAGGCTGGTAGAGACTTACACGAGATATAACAATGAGCTCGGACATACCTTCAATCAGGAGATGACCGGCCATGAAAATATCAATGACTACGTATCGGTAACCGAATATGCTGACGGAACCAGAGTATATGTCAACTACGGATATACCGATTATGCGGGAGACGGAATAAACGTTCCGGCAAGAGATTATAAGGTTGTAAAATAAGGGCGATACGGAGACCCGGATATGAAGAAGAAATTAAACGGAAAAGTTAGCGGACTTGAAAAGAGAAGGGCAGTAACAGGCTATCTGTTCATATCACCCTTTATTATCGGCTTTTTACTCTTTATGGTAAAGCCTATGGTCCAGTCGTTCTACATGAGCTTCTGCGATGTGCAGGTAGGTGCCGGTTCCTTTGAAATGGTCAGGAACGGAATTTCGAATTACATGTATGCATTCAGAGTCGATCCCGATTATTCGAGACTTCTGCTTGAAGGCTTCGGAAGAATGATCGTTTACTCGCTTGCCATCATGGTATTCGCCTTCTTCGTTTCGCTGATACTCAATCAGGAATTCCACGGAAGAGCATTCGTAAGAGCGATATTCTTCCTTCCCGTAATCCTGTCGAGCGGTGTTATTCTCGGACTTGAAACCGATAATTCGGTCATCGCCCAGATGCATGCGACTGTTGAAGAGTCCATGACCAACGTAAGCGTCACCGCCGTTCTCGAGGATATTCTGAGAACAGCCGGAATAGGTACCAGGGCTTACGAAACGGTATTCGAACTCATTGATAACATCTATGATATAGCTCTTGCATCCGGAATCCAGATCATCGTTTTCCTTTCCGGACTCCAGACAATACCCAAGAGCATGTATGAAGCAGCTTCCATCGAAGGATGTACCGCATGGGAGAGCCTTTGGAAGGTTACATTCCCCATGGTCAGCTCCATCTTCCTTGTAAACTGGGTCTACACCATAGTTGATTTCTGTATGAGAACCGACAACGAAGTTATGACTAAGATCACCGATACGATGGTCGATCAGCTCAACTACGGTCTGTCGTCTGCAATGGCATGGTGCTATTTCGTTCTGACCATTTTGTTCCTAGCCATCAGCTCGTTCTTAATTTCCAGGAGGGTTTATTATTATGAGTAATACTGCGGTGATGAGTGCTCCTGCAAGTACGGGCAAGACAAAATCCAAAGACAGACCCAAGATGTCTGCACTCAGAAAGAAAAAGATAGCAACGAATGCGTTTATCAGCTTTGTCCGTTTCATTCTTCTGTTCGGACTCTGCTTTATGATAATCCAGCCCATTCTTAACAAGATTTCCGTAAGCTTCATGACTGAGGGTGATCTTTACGATCCCGTTGTCATCAATATTCCGGCTCACTTTACGACCGCGAATTACCAGCTTTCGGCTAAACTTATGAATTACAAGCTGGCATTCAAGAATTCGATGATCACTTCACTCACCATCGGATTACTCCAGGTTGCGGTTTGTACTCTCGTAGGATACGGATTTGCAAGATATGAATTTCCTTTTAAGAGGTTCTGGTTCGGATGTGTTCTTCTTATGATCATCATCCCTCCCCAGATCATGTCTACATCCCTGTATCTTCACTTCAAGTTTTTCGATTTTCTCGGAATTGCAAAGCTTGTAACCGGAAATACGATCAACCTCAGAGGTTCGGTCCTTCCGTATTATCTGCTGAGTGCGGGTTGTATGGGACTTAAGAACGGACTGTATATCTACCTTATAAGACAGTTCTTCAGAAACATCCCCAAGGAACTCGAAGAGGCAGCTTACGTTGACGGAGCGGGAACACTTAAGACCTTCGTCATCATCATGCTTCCCGATGCAAAGCCCATTCTTGTATCCTGCTTCCTGTTCTCATTCGTTTGGCAGTGGACTGACGGTTTCTATTCAAGAATGTTCCTTGGAAACCTTAAGCTTGTAAGTACTTCGCTTTCATCCATAGCAGATGACCTTTCTACTTACATTGCGAGCCAGACCGGTGTACAGACTACCGTATCGGTTGCATATTCGAACTGTATTCTTTCGACCGGTACGCTGATGATCATTCTGCCTCTTATCTTCTTGTATCTGTTCGCTCAGAAGGGATTTGTAGAGAGCCTTTCATCAACAGGTATCAAGATGTAAAAATTGGACAATTCCCATAGGATTATGATATAATCCTTTGTGGGTTTTATCAGCCCGAAATATAATCCGCAATAAAGCGGATAATATTATAAAGGATGACCGTTTGGTCAAAAGGAGGATTATGAAGAGAAAGTTTTTGAACCAGATCGTTGCTGTAGGTGCTACAGCAGCTATGGTTGCGGGACTTGCAGGATGCGGTGGCACCACCAATACCGGCGAAGTAACTCCCCAGCCTGAAGTCGATCCCAATCCTACAGTAGAGCCTACTGTAGAGCCCGAAGATGAGGGAAGCAAGTATCAGATTGTTACTGATGCTGACGGCAACCCCATCGACCTTGGTGGAATCGAAGTCGACATCGTTAACTGGTGGGCAGCTGACACCCCTGCTGATCCCGTAAATGATTACGAGGAAGCTATGTGGGATTACCGTGAGTGGTGCCAGGAGACCTACAACTTCACCGTTAAGGAGACCAAGAATTTCTCAGGCAATGAGCTTACCTGGTCCGATTGTATCCAGCAGTTCTCTGATTATGTAACTTCCGGCGGCGATGACGGATACTATGTATTCACCGGCCGTATGTGCGCAGCAGCTACCACCGCTGTACAGTCCGGACTTATGTATGACCTTTCTACCCTTGATTGCCTTGATTTCAAGAATGAGTCAGTATTCACCAGAAACGGTGTTGACGAGTTCTTCGCAAAGGGAAGCAGCGTTTACACCATGTACGCTACCAGCAACGGATTCCCTGAGGCACGTGAAGGAATCTTCTTCAACAAGAGAGTACTTGAGGACGCAGGTATCGATCCCGAGAGCCTCTATGATATGCAGGCTAACGGAACCTGGACCTGGGACGCTTGGAAGGATCTTTGCGAGAAGGTTCAGAGAGATACCGATAACGACGGTACTCCCGATGTTTACGGATTTACCGGAAACTATGATGACGGCGTAGAAGAGTTCGTTCTCTCAAACGGCGGATCATTCATCAAGAACGAAGCTGCAGGCTACAGAGTAGCATTTGATGATGCTGAGGTTGCTGAAGCTCTCAACTTCTTCCAGGAGATGGTTTCCACTTATGACGCTCACAACTACTATCCCGCTGATGCTGCTTGGGACTTCTACAAGACTGATTGGCTTACCGGAAATACCGCTTTCTACATCGGACAGGTTTGGGAAGCTGACAACGTAAGAGGAATCGGCGAAGACGGCAGATCAATGGAAGACGAAGTTGGTTTCGTATCCTTCCCTGAAGGACCTTCCGCTAAGGGCCACTTCGGATCATATGCTCAGGAGAACCTTTACTACATCCCCGGATGCTATGATGCTGACAAGGCTTGGAAGTGCGCATTCGCATACCTTTGCTTCTATCAGGATACTCCCGGATACGAAGATTTCATCGATGGACTCGATGGTATCAAGGCTTCTTACTATGCTAAGTTTGATGACTTCAGAGCAGTTGACGAGTCAGTTGTTAGAATCATCAGAACCGGCACTTATGAGCCCGCTGAGTCAGTTGCACAGGTTGACATCGGACCCGACTTCAGACATCATGTAGGTGTTGACGTTGCTAACGGAACCATCCTTGATATGTCTGCTGCAATCGAGACCGCAGCTACCATGTGGAACGCTTACGTTGCTGACGCAAACGCTAAATAAGTAAGTTTCTTACATGAAACATCCGGCAGGGCGATGCTTTACGCATCGCCCTGTTTTTGCACTTATATACAATACATGCAGTGTACGTCGCTTAGTTTTATGCACTGTTACCGGATCTTTATGTTGCTCTATTTTGGAGCATTTTTGCCGTTAACTGAAGGGATTTGTACTAAACAAGCCGTTATAATATAATTATTCCGATACGGTTTGGGTATCATAAACCTATAAGGAATAATATTTTACGGGGGCTTTTTATGGGCGAAGCAAAATTTCATCTTCCCGGACTGAGGAAGAATTTTCCTCTGAATATGATGGTCATCAATTTGCTTGAATCCGATCCCGAATGGTTCAGGGATGGGGTCAGGATAGAAAGCGTTTACGGAGAATTTCCCATGTCTCTCTGGAACGGCGGAAGAGGTTCGAATGACGATCAGTGCAATGCTGAGTATGTGACCAATGTCATTAAGACTCTCAATTCGCATAATGTTTCCGTAAGACTTACATTCACCAATATGACTCTTACCGAGTATGAGTGCGAGGATCCGTACTGCAATTTCTGTCTGGATGAGATAGCAAAGGATGAGAGGAATGCGGTTATAATCTTTTCCCCCATTCTCGAGAATTATATCCGCAGAAAGTATCCGAATATGAAAATGGTCTCCTCCACTTGTAAGAGACTGACGGATATAGACAGGGTCAACGAGGAACTTGAAAAGCCCTACTCACTCGTTGTCCTTGATTATGATTTCAACAATAAATTCGATGCTCTCGAGAAGATCAACCATCACGACAGATGCGAGATACTGATAAATGCCATCTGTACACCGAACTGCCCGAGAAGATCGGATCATTACAAGAATATCGCCGAGAACCAGCGTATCAAGCTCAAGAACCGTAATATGCCTCCCGAGCATCAGATTCCCCAGAAGCCCTGGAGCTGTGAGTATTACAAGGAGAGCAACTACTATAAGATCAAGGATTACCCCACCTTTGTTTCTCCTGAGGCAATCTTCGGAAAGTACAGCGAAGAGCTCGGTTTCCACAACTTCAAGATAGAGGGAAGAACCGATAATTATTTTTCACTCGTTGAGACTTATTCGAACTTCCTGATCAAGCCCGAGTACCAGGGGCTTTTCAGGATCAAGATAATTGACGCGCTTGTCGGCAACAAACTTATAACATACATGAAACCCAAGCCCCAGAGATTCGTACTGCCCGGTAAGGAGTGATATCTTGGAAAACAGTGATAAGAAGATATATTGGCATATCCCGGGATTCTGCGTATTCAGACTCTTGAACCAGGTGCTTCTGAATATGATGAAATCCCATCCGGAGTATTTCAATGACGGATATACGATCGGATCCGCATACGGAACCTTTCCCGGAGCAATATGGAACGGAGGAAGGGCAGCGGTCGGCTTTTCATCCAAGGCCCAGATCGAATCCGTTCTGAACATTTACAATTCAAGGGGAATCCCCGTACGTTTTACCTGGACCAATTCCCTCATCGGGGAAAAGGAATGCTATGACACCTTCTGCAACCTTATCATGAGGCTTGCGGATAACGGTATGAACCAGGTGCTGGTCAACTCGGCACCGCTCGAAAAGTATCTCAGGGAAAATTATCCGAACTTCAAGATGATCTCATCGACCACAAAGAGGATCGTCGATAAGGATAAGCTTAAAGAGGAACTTTCCAAGGACTTTTTCCTCGTGGTTCTCGATTATGACCTCAATCACGATGAGGATGTTCTGAATACGATAGTGGAATCCGGAAACGCGGGAAGATGCGAGATACTCGTAAACGAAGTATGCTTCCCCAACTGTCCGAAGCGTATAGAGCATTATACGATGCAGTCCAGGTTCCAGCTTGAGTTTGACACATCACAGTCCTATCCCTGCCTTGTATCCACGGCGCCGAGGGACTTTAATGAATGCATGAAGAGACCCGCATTCATAAGTGATACACAGATAGGCTCTTATATCGAGAGGGGATTCAACCAGTTCAAGATCGCGGGGCGCGGAATGCCCGAAAGCTATGTGATCGATTCTTATGTTTATTTCCTGGCTAAGCCCGAATACAGGGATATCGTCAGAAATAAGATAAATACATCTCTCAGGGATCTGAGGATACATGCTTCATCAGGAGGAAAAGGAAAAAAGATATGAAAGCACAGGCAATAAAGAAACTGTTCACCAAAGCGATGGGGATCGCGCTTTCGGTGATCACCCTTGTGGCTGCAGTTCCCGAAGTCCTTCCGGGAGTTTCCGGCAGCAGGGCTAAGGCAGCAACATACGATTACATGTCGATCGAAAGCCTTAAGGACATTTTCGGTGACCGTTTCAAGATGGGTATCGCGGTACAGGCTATCTCCCATTGGAACGATCCGGGCGCAGAGATCGGTAATCCCGATAAAGAGAAATTCATATGTAACCAGTTCAATTCGATGACCTTCGGTAATGAGTTCAAGCCCGCATACAATTTCGATGCTGAAGCGGAAGGCCTCTTTACCGTAGATGCAGCGGCTGAGGAACTACTTGACTGGGCCAAGGCCAACGGAATTCCCGTAAGAGGACACTGTCTTGTATGGCATTCACAGGTTAATCCCTCCATCTTTGCCAAGGATTTCAAGGCTATGTCGGGCGGCAAGGTCACAACCGACTACAACGCAACACTTGATGAGGACTGCCTTGTAAGCAGGGATGTACTTCTTCAGAGACTTAAAACCTATATCTACAGCGTTATCGAGTATACCTATGCAAACGGATATGCCGAAACCATCTATGCATGGGATGTTGTTAACGAGGCAATAGATGAGGGTAAGCCCGAAGGCTACAGACAGAGCTACTGGTATCAGATCATCGGCGGCGAATTCCTTTACTACAGCTTCCTCTATGCAAGAGAAGCAGAGGTAAAGTATGCTAAGGAGTATGCAGCTGATTACGGACTCGATCCCGAGGGAGATCTTTCCTCAATCATGCCCGAGCTCTTCTACAATGATTACAACGAGTGGTTCTCCAGAAAGACCGATTACATCATTGAGCATATGACCCAGACTCCTTATAACGAGGGTCATGCAATGGTAAAGAGCGATGTCATCAATCCCGACGGTGACGGAACCATCTACGGTGACGGTCTCATCGACGGATTCGGACTTCAGGCACATATGACCGATGCGGATTCACTCTACCAGTACAAGGATGCGATTGAAAAGTATGCTGCAGCGATCAACAACCTTCACGTAACCGAGCTGGACGTAGGAAAGTCCATCCCCGGCGAGGCAGGCGATTTCAAGCAGGCTAAGTACTATTATGATTATTTCAAGCTCCTCTGCGATGAGCAGGATGCAGGTGTCAACATCACTTCCGTTACGATCTGGGGACTTACCGATCCCACATCATGGAGAAAAGACACCGAGCCCCTTCTCTTCAACGGAAACCTTTCCCCCAAGCCCGCATTTGAGGCAGTCGCAATGGCAGGAAAAGGTGAGGAATTCACTCTCGAGGATACCGCAGGTAAGGGCAAGGCAGAAGATATCGTAATAAATTTTGAGCCCGATGAATATGATTCATCGGTAAAGACTCCCGAAGAACTCGGTTTTATAAGCCGCGGTTCGGGACACCAGGCTACGATCATGCTCAAGATCAAGGTCAACCACACCGAAGGTGCCAATCCCGGATTCTCACTCCATGTAAGAAGGGAAGAAGCTGATGCAACCGTCCGCTATGACCTTTCAAGATTCATCGGACACACCATAAAGCTTTCATACTATGTCAAGTCGGAAGAAGATCCCGTATTCAGGACCGGAATCGACGGATATGAGGATGCAGGTGTCATCGAGATAGTTACCGGAACTCCCGCAGAAGAAGATGCCGAGGCAGAGGCAACCGATGCGGAAGCAGCTGAGCCCGCAGAGGGCGAAGAGGTGGCTGCGGAAGCTCCCGAATGGTACCTTGTAGATACCGTCATCAAGCTTCCCGAAAGCCTTGAAAGCGCTTCTATATACTTCGAAACGGACGGAGCGGGAGAGTTCTTTATCGACGATTTCACCGTCTCCATGGCAGACGATACAGAGGTTTCTGACGGCCTTCATCGGGTTGCGGAGGACGGAAGCATCATCGATGATGCGGCAGGCGAAGAAGAAGGCACAGATTCCGCCCTTCCCGCTGAGGCAGGTCAGGGCAATCATGCGGCAGGCTGGATCGCTATAATCGCTCTTGCGGTATTTGCCGGTGCGTTCTATATGGCTGATAATAAGAAAAAGACAGACAGCAGGAAAAAATAATCGATCATACATAACAATACCCCCGGAGGCAGGCAGCCGTCCGGGGGTGCTGTTTATATGGCAGAAAAAATGACGGTTTTACGCTTAATGCGTAAGAACGTCATTTTGATTATTTTATTAAGCTTTGGATGAGCGACTTGATCCCTATGATGATCAGGATGACACCGCCCGAGATTATCGCAGGCTTTCTGTACTTTGTTCCGAAAATTCCGCCTATATATGTTCCCGCCGCGGATATTGCAAAGGTTATTACGGCTATTACGCACACGGCGAATACGGCGTTGATAAGTGCCGAAGCCGAAAGGACATTAACCGGGATGGCCACGAATGTGACACCGATGGCCAGTGCATCTATGCTTGTGGCAATGGCAAGAGGAAACATTGCCTTAAATCCGAAGTCCGCCGATTCATCCTCGGCTCCGGAGAAGCCTTCCCTGACCATATTGAAGCCGATGATCGAAAGGATGATGAATGCCACCCAGCCGGAGAATCTGTCTATTATGCCTGAAAATGCCGATCCGAGAAGATATCCTATAAACGGCATGATCCCCTGGAATGATCCGAACCATGTGCCGCAGCATGCGGCGTTCATAAAGCTTACCTTACCTGCGGAAAGGCCCTTGCATACAGATACGGCAAACGCATCCATCGCCAGGCCCACCGATAAAAGAAGCAGTTCTGTAAGTCCCATTACCTGTCCCTGCTCCTTTATACCTGTAATTCTTCAGCCATCATATCCGCGATGGTATATTTTTCGAAAAAGGTCTTGAGTGTCCTGTTAAGTTCGATCCACATCGGAAGGGTCCTGCAGACCGTCTGGTTGGGGCAGCTGGCGTGATCGTCCGTAACGCAGGATACGGGGGTGAAATTTTCCTCGGTAGCCTTTATGATGTCCCATGCGGTGCATTTTGACGGGTCGACGTTAAGTTTATAGCCGCCACCTTTGCCCCTGACGCCTTTAACGAATTCTTCTTTTACGAGATCTTTTATTATGGCTTCAAGGTATTTTTTGGACATTCCCTGTCTTGCGGCGATATCACCCAGTGCGATGTAGCCTTCTTTTTCGTGCTCGGCAAGGTCGACCATTACGCTGAGCGCATATCTGCCTTTAGTGGAAATAAGCATTGCATTCTCCCAAAAAACTTGTAATTACAACATATTTGATATGATACAATGTGTAGGATGGATTTTCAAGAAGCGTTAAATTACATAGAAAACACGGGATCATCAGGTATAAAACCGGGAACCGGGGTCATAAAAGAGCTCCTGGGACGCCTTGATAACCCGGAGAAGGGACTTAATGTCATCCACGTGGCAGGTACCAACGGAAAAGGCTCCGTTTGTACCTATCTTGAGTGTGCGCTTAACGAATGCGGACTTAAGACCGGAAGATATGCCTCGCCGTCCGTATTCAGGTATCTGGAAAGGATCAGGCTCTCAGGAGAGGATATAACGGAAGAGGATTATGCCGAAGCCGTATCCGCAGTGAAAGAGGCGGCGGAAGGAATGGAAGATAAGCCCACCGGATTTGAAGCCGAGACCGCGGCTGCCTTTAAGTACTTTGCAGATAAAAAAGCGGACGTTATTATAGTTGAATGCGGCATGGGAGGCCTTGAGGATGCGACCAATGTATTCGATTCCCCGCTTGCCTGTGTGATCACTTCGGTCAGCATGGACCATATGGCATTCCTCGGTCACGATCCCGAGAAGATCGCGGTAAATAAAGCCGGAATAATCAAGAAAAATACACCAGTTATCATATCTCATATGCCGCATATTTCCTGCAAAGGAAAGGATTATGACCCTGCCGGGATCCTTGAAAGGGAGACTCTGGCCAGAGGGGGGATCTGCATCCGTGCCGATGAGGATATCATCCCGGCAGATTTTGAAAATCCCCTTCCCGGATCATATCAGAAGGACAACCTGAATGCGGCCCTCCACACCCTTGAAGCGGTTAAAGAAAAGCTTGCCGGACTTTTCCCGGACAAATCAATAACGAGTGATATATTCCTGAAAGGCATAGCAAAGGCTTCCTGGCCCGGCCGGTATGAGAGGATCAGTGACAATCCCGTCATAATAAGAGACGGGGCTCATAACCCTGCCGCCGCATCTGCTCTTTATGATTCACTGGAAAGGGACGGATACCTGAACGAAGGCATAAATATCCATTTAATAATGGGTGTTTTTAAAGACAAAGATTATATGGAGATACTTCGTATAATGCTGCCCTGTGCGGTTTCATTTACCGCGATCGACCTGCCTGACAGAAGGAGAGGACTTCCCGCGGATGACCTTGTCAGGGCTGCCGGGGACGTTTGTGATAAGCTCGGCTTATCCGCCGGGCCGGCCATATCAAAAGCGGGGAGTCTGAGTGAAGCTCTTCCCCATAACCTTTCTGCGGAAATGTCCTGTCAGGACAACCCTGATACCGCAGAGCTTTCCGCCCCGGATTCTGTTCCGAAGGATGTTTACGTAGTGTTCGGATCACTTTCTCTTATGCAGCTTTTCAATTCTTAAATCTTTAGAAACGATTTTCCGGGCAATAGTATTCAATTTGTTTCTGTGATAAAATCAATATGTATAACTGTATCCGTTAAACGGGGAGATATATGGTTGTTTTTCTCACAAGTTCATTCGTGGAATACAGGACGATAGCCGAAACCGGACCCGCTCACCTTAGCGGTGACTACGATTTTATCGGCAATCTTCAGAAATACTGGAGGGAAAACTCCGGTCTGTTGGTCGTGGCCGCAGATCCCGATGACCATGAGAATAATGACAGCTCCGCAGCCAGATATACACAGGCTTTCACCGAGGCAGGATTCAGCGTGGAGAAGACCACCGTGCTCGACCACAGGAACTCCTCCGAGGCCTTTGAACTGGTCAGGAATTCGGATGTGGTCATATTATCGGGCGGAATGGCCGGTGCCCAGAACGCATTCTTCAAAGAAATAAGCCTTAAGATGCTCCTTACGGGGTATCCGGGCGTTATAATCGCTCTCAGCACGGGAACCATTAATTCCTGTGAAACCGCATATCTGCTCCCGGAACTCGGCGGAGAGGCCGTAGAACCCGGTTTTGAGCGCTTTACGGACGGTCTCGGCCTTACAGACAGGATCATCCTGACTCACAGCGAATATCTCAGATCCAAGAAGGTCGGCGGATTTGACCTGATGGAAGATATTGTGGTTCCGGACAGCAAGGACAGGGAATTTTACCTGATCGACGACGGAAGCTACTTTTTAATTGACGGCGATGTCACAAAACTCTATGGCAGGGGAGAAGTGTTGGAAAATGGCGCTTTACGCATGATTGACAGCCATGTCAGAGAAAGTGACTGGAATGCCGTTATGACAGGCGGTTACATTTGCGTTTTTGAGATCAACTCCAGTACCGGCAAGCTTATCAGCAAATTCACGGGTGATTTTCTCCCTAAATATGACGTCAGTGTCGACAAGGCTGCGGACTTCAAAGCCTTCATACAAGATTTTGCGTCCAAGATACTTATCGAAAGAGAGAGAGACCAGCTCATAAGACATTCAACCAAGGCTGTGATAGAAGCCGAGATAGAATCCATGGGATGTTATTCCAGGACCGTGCATTCCGAAAGAGGCGGCTTCAGAAGGGCCATGGATATACGCATAAGGCCGCTTGAAGGCGAGGATGATACCAGGATATGCATTATCCAGGATATCACCGAGATGATAGACAGGGACTGGATGACCGATATCCTTTCGAGAGCCGGATTCCTGAGGGATGCGGAGATCTGCATCAATAAACTCGATCTTTCGAAGGGTTATTCGCTTCTGTATACCAACATCCGCGGTTTTAAGACGGTAAATGACCTCTTTGGCGAAGAGATAGGAGATAAGGTCATCTTTATGGTCAGGGACCAGATCAGGGAGGTTCTTGAGCCCCTTGTTCTCGGACGACTCGAGAGCGATCATTTTGTTGCCATAATCAGGAATGAATACCTTAAGGCCGCCAGGATGAAAAAGCTCACCCAGATGACCTACAGGAGTATTTATAAGCAGTATGATTTTAACGTCACATGTGGTATTTATCACATAGTCGATACCGGTCTTTCCATAGGACTGATGATAGACAGGGCAAAGCTTGCGGAGTCCAATATAGCCAACTCCGATGCCATTCTTTACACCGATTATACGGACAGGATGCGTACGGATTATGTTAACCGGATGATCCTGATATCCGATCTCGGAGAGGCGGTGAAGAACAGGGAACTCATTTCCTTCTACCAGCCCGTTGTAGATACCATAACCCATAAGGTGGTATCGGCGGAGTCGCTCGTCAGATGGCAGCATCACGATATGGGAATGGTTTCTCCCGGACTTTTCATCCCTGCTCTCGAGCAGTCGGGCAAGGTGTCCAGAGTCGATATGTACATGGCCGAGAACGTATTCGGAATGCTCATGAAGAATTCCAGGGAGGGATACCCCCTGGTTCCCGTATCCATTAACCTTTCCAGGGTTGATTTCTACGATCCGACGCTTTTAGACAGGATCAAGGAGATCCTCGACAGCGACGAATTCCCCGAGGGAGCCGCCAAGATCGAGATAACGGAGTCCGCTTATGCCAATCTTGAGAGCAATGCACTTGATTTCCTAAAGATAATGAAGGATAAAAAGGTCAAGATACTGCTTGATGACTACGGCAGCGGAATGAGCTCTCTTTCAACGCTCGAAAGCTACGAATTCGATACCATCAAGCTCGATATCGGATTTGTCCGCAAGATAGGCCAGAGTGAAAAGGCCGAGACCATAATCAGATCGACCATCAACATGGCCCACGCATTCGGGGCCGATGTCATTGCGGAGGGCGTGGAAAACGAACAGCAGCTTGCATTCCTTTACGATGCGGGCTGTGATATGATCCAGGGCTACTATTTCTACAGGCCCATGCCCGAGGATGAATTCTGCAAGATAGTAAACAATCCCACCAAGACGGAAATGATCATTGGCTGGGGAAAGGATTAAACCATTAACAGGATATTTGAGATCATGGCTCCATGTCATTTCGGCATGGAGTCTGTGCTGAAAAAAGAGATAATCGATCTTGGCTATGACGTAACCTCCGTTTCCGACGGCAGGGTTACTTTTGAGGGAGATGCCGAGGCTGTTGCCAGAGTAAATATCTGCTCCCGCACGGCCGAAAGGCTGCTGATAAAGGCGGCCTCCTTTACCGCGAGGACATTCGACGAGCTGTTTGAAGGGGTAAAGGCCGTAAGGTGGGAAGAATTCATTCCCGAGAACGGTAAATTCTGGGTGACCAAGGCTTCAAGCGTAAAATCCGCCCTCTTTTCACCTTCCGACATCCAGTCCATAGTCAAGAAGGCCATGGTGGAGTCGCTCAAAGGCGTATACCGGATAGAGCATTTCCCGGAGGACGGGGATTCTTTTCCGTTCAGGGTATTCATTTACAAGGATGAGGTCACGATAGGCCTTGATACCACCGGAGAATCACTCCATAAGAGGGGCTACAGGAAGCTGACCGCCAAGGCTCCCATCGCGGAAAATCTTGCCGCGGGTCTTATCATGCTCACTCCCTGGAGAGGGGACCGCATCCTGGTCGATCCTTTCTGCGGAAGCGGAACCTTCCCGATAGAAGCGGCTCTTATGGCGGCAAATATGGCACCCGGAATGAACAGGTTCTTTACCGCCTGCGACTGGGAGCATATTGTTCCAAGGAGCGTATGGAACGATGCGTACGAAGAGGCAAGAGATCTTGTTATCGATGTTAAAGAGACCGATATACAGGGCTATGATGCGGATCCCGAGGTCATAAAGATAGCGAGAAAGAATGCCGCCGATGCGGGCGTTGAGCACCTGATCCATTTCCAGACAAGGGATGTTGCCGCGCTTTCGCATCCGAAAAAGTACGGATTTATAATCACCAACCCGCCCTACGGAGAAAGACTTATGGATAAGTCCGAAGTGGGAGAGCTGTACCGCGTACTCGGGGAAAGGTACAAAGCGCTCGACAGCTGGAGCATGTACATCATCAGCTCATATGAAAAGGCGGAGAGCGACATCGGCAGAAAAGCCGATAAAAACCGCAAGATCTATAACGGTATGATGAAGACTTACTTTTATGAATTCAGGGGACCCAAGCCTCCCTCAAGGAAGAAGGATTAAATGTCCGGACAGGCAAAGAAGGTTCCTTACGTTAAGTTCACAGACCCCCAGCTTGAAGGGGAAACGAGGCTTTCGGGCAGGCTCGGCACAGGGCTGCTCTGGAGTCTTCTTTTTGCGGCATGCTTTGCGGTATGCCTTTATTACTGTATGGTCAAACCCATCGTGATCACAAGCGCCAACGTGAGCGACGATGAGCTTATAAATCTATCCGAAGCGATATCTCTTTCCGCGGCGGAGGGCGGTGCGGAAAATACCGTTACATTCAGCGTTCCCGCAGGTGTCAGGGCATCCGATATCGTAACGCAGAATCTGTACAACGAAAGAAGATTCCTTGTGCACATAACTACGGATTCCGAAGGCTATTACGGGACTCTGTCGGATTCCGGTATTGCGGTGGATGCGGGAAGGATCACGGGTGATCCGGGGCTTGTAAACCGGTGCTCGGTCGCTTATGACGGAACCGGGGCACTCCTTATTTTCGATATGTCACATGTGTACGAATATGTGCTGTCGATAGACGGGGATACGGTCACGATGGAGGCGGTTTCACCTGCCGATCTGTACGATTTTGTCGTGGTCATGGATCCCGAAGACAGTTATTCGGCAGCAGGCGTCCTTCCGGATGTTGCGGGAAGATGCGAAGCAATGCTGTCTGCCGACGGAGTGAAGGTTTATATCACGGAGCCCGATGTGACGGAAGGAAGATATATCACCGCAGCCGAGCTTGCGGAAGAGACCGGAGCCGATATATTCATCGGTATGGGTGTGTCGCATGACGGAGCCGATCATCACGGTATAAAGACGTATTACGATCCTATGTATTATATTCCCGGATACGGCAGTATATCGCTCTGCGAAAGCTGCCTTAAAGCCGTGGCGATAGCGGTGTCCGACAAGGCGTGCGGCATCGAAGAAGCGCCGGAGGGAAGCGTTTTGTATGATATAAATGTTCCGGCGGTGTACATCACCCTCGGAAACAGTGATAACAGCCGCGAAAATGAGCTGATGACGGAGGATTCCTACAGGGAAAAACTTGCAAAGGGTCTTTATCAGGCAGTGCTCGAAGCGGCCGGAAAGATGGGAGAAGAATCATGGAGAGATTAGTTTTTGCAACCGGCAATAAGGGCAAGATGCGTGAGATACGCGAGATCATGGAAGGAAGCGGATATGAGATCCTTTCAATGAAGGAAGCCGGAATAGATCCCGATATTGTCGAGGACGGAACAACTTTTGAAGAGAATGCCCTGATCAAGGCAAGAGCGGTTCACGAGCTGCTTCCGGACGATATAGTCCTTGCCGATGATTCGGGACTTGTAGTCGATGCACTGAACGGCGAACCCGGCATATATTCGGCAAGGTATATGGGTGAAGATACTCCATATTCCGTCAAGAACAACAGCATCATCGAAAGACTTGAAGGTGTTCCCGATGAAAAGAGAACGGCAAGATTCGTCTGCGCCATAGCCGCAGTCTTCCCCGACGGAACCGAAAAATGCGTAAGGGAAACAGTTGAGGGCCGCATCGGATATGAGGAAAAGGGAGAGTTCGGATTCGGATACGATCCCATTTTCTACTGCCCCGAGATAGGGTGCTGCACGGGTGAGATCCCCGAGCTTGAGAAGAACAAGATCTCCCACAGGGGCAAGGCGCTCAGGAAGATGAGAACGGAGCTCGAAAAGTGAAGAAAGCCATCATCGTGAGCGATACTCACGGCAACAATACCAATTTTCACAAGGTTATGAAGATGCACCCTGATGCGGAATTCGTGATCCACTGCGGGGATGTCGAAGGCGGGGAGGGTGATATCAGATCCGGCCTCGGATGTCCTTTGTACCTTGTGGCAGGCAATAATGATTATTTTGGGAATCTTCCCAGGGAGCTTGAAGAACAGCTTTTCGGACACAGGGTACTGATCACCCACGGACATAATTACAGAGTCTCCGTTTCCATCGAAATGCTCAGGGATGAGGCGATCGCAAGAGACTGTGATATCGCTTTCTTCGGACATACCCACAGACCCGAGGTGAGCTACGGGGGCGGATGCTACATCATCAATCCCGGGTCTCTTTCATATCCCAGACAGGAGGGCAGAAAGCCCAGTTACTGCATCTGGGAAGTGGACGACAGAGGACAGGACCATTTCATGACAGCTTATCTTAATGACGGGATGATGTGACCGGATCCCGTGAAAACCGTCTATACAGTTGTAGGGACGGTTTTTGTTTTGTATTTTGGGAGCGGATATATGAAAAAGAAGATCGTTTTATGGATAATGACAGTGCTTACGGCATGTGCTTTGGCCGGATGCGGAAAGGCTACCGATCAGTTGCCTGCAGATGATCAGGCGGCAGTTACCCCGGTGACTTCCGTCGCTCCGTCATCTGCCGGAAATACGGATCCCGTCACTCCGGTGACACCTTTATATTATTTTGATGAGTCGCTTATAAGCGATGAATATCTTGTCGGAATGGATTATTTTACCGGCGATTTCCTTGAGCTTGCTCCAACGGTCATCGTAAAGGTCAGATATGACGGCAGGATCGAGGTGGGATTCGATCACACACTTTTAAACGGTGAGGAATATACCGATATCCGCTATTTTGATCTTACCGAAGAGCAGTATGCGAATATTGAAGAAGAGATCGATCTCCGTAAGCTTTTCTTTCTCGATCCCGAGGAAGCCGACCCGGAGACTACCATGGACGGAGGCTACAGCAGCCTGATCATATATGACAAGAACGGCGATGTCTATAAAGTGTGCGGCGGATTCTGCCCGCATAACAGTGATTTCAACCGCATGTCCGGAGTGATCTCCGAAAATCTTCCCGAGGAGTTTTACAGATACTGCAACGAATATAAGCTTGCCCGGTTAAGGGAAGAGGAATTTGATCCCTATGAGAACCACAGTGAAGAGTTTAAGACCAAATACGGAGTATTTCTGGACTATGACGGAGACTTAGGCGAACTGGATAAATACAACTATATTGTCATAGATGCGCAGTATCACAGCAGGGATGAGATAGTTGATTTCAATTCCGGATATCAGAAATATGTCTACAGCTATATCAATATCGGTTCCATTGAGGATTTCAGGGATTATTACGATGATTATGCAGATCTTGCCCTCGGTGATTATGAGAATTGGGACGGCGAAGAGTGGATCGATGTATCGGATCCCAGATGGCAGAACTTCATTCTGAACGAACTTGCTCCCGAGCTTCTTGAAAAGGGCATAAACGGTTTCTTTGTAGATAACTGTGATGTGTATTACAACTATCCCACCGAAGATATCCTTAACGGTCTTGCGGTCATCATGAGAGGCCTGAAGGGTATGGGCTGTGATGTCATTATCAACGGCGGGGATGCTTTCCTTGATGCGTATTGTGCATCGATGGGATCCTGGACCGATGTCATAACCGGTATCAACCAGGAAAGCGTATTTTCATACATCGATTGGGATAACGGTTCCCTGACATATGCATCCGAAGAAGACAAGGCTTATTTCCTCGATTACATAGAAAAGTACGGTGATCAGGGAGCATATATCTTCCTGATCGAATATGTGGATAACGCGGATGAACACAGGACTCTGAGGAGCAGTATCAAAAACTACTGCGAGGAGCATGATTACCTGTATTACATCTCGGATTCCATAGACCTTAACTGAAAGTGAACAAGGGGACGGCCTGAATACGCAAGATAAAAGGAGAGAGCACCATGTTTCGGAAAATGAGGAGATTTAAACAGCAGATAAGCGAAGAGGAGTGCATCAGGATCCTGAAAGAACAGCCCAGAGGAGTGCTTTCCATGATAGGGGATGACGGATACCCATACGGTATTCCCATGGATCATCTCTATATGGATGACGGACATATTTATTTTCACGGTGCAGGGGAAGGCCACAAGATCGATGCCATATCCAAATGCGATAAGGTCAGCTACTGCGTGTACGATCAGGGATACCGCAGGGAGGGTGAATGGGCTCTGAACATAAACAGCGTCGTGGTGTTCGGACGGATCCGCATTGTGGAGGATGAGGAGAAAAAGAAAGATATCTGCATTAAGCTTCTCAAAAAGTTCTCGGATGATGAAGAGTATCTTGAGCGAGAGATGAAGAATGCTTTTCCAAGAGTGAACTGCCTTGAACTGATCCCCGAGCATATGACCGGAAAGCTGGTCAACGAATCGTGATTTAACTGTTTATACTCGGGTTGTTTTGAGAAGTGTTTGATAGTATAATTTATCTGTTTTCGGGGTGTGGCTCAGCTTGGCTAGAGTACCTGGTTTGGGACCAGGGGGTCGCAGGTTCGAATCCTGTCACCCCGATGCTTGAAACCCGCTTAAACAGTGGGTTTCTTTTGGTTAAGAATATTGGGATCATCCGGTCAAAGGAGGTTGTATGATAACGGTAAATCTGTACTATAAGGGAACAAACGGGAATGCACGTGCTTTTGCCGAGCTTCGTGATAAGTATGATCTGCACATGAGCGTGGAACGCTTTGTGAGCGATGAATATAAATCGGATGAGAAATACCTGAGGAAATAATCTGAATTAAGCGTACGAAAGTACTGAAAGGATTCGAGGAGGTACTTCAGATGAGTCTTACCCGGTTGTTCGTAACAGTATACGAGCTTCTGTTGATTTTTTCGATCGTTTCATTTGTAAAGAAAAAGAAGGTAATAGGGATAGCACTGATTGCGATCATGGTGCTTGGAATAGCTGTTCTGGGATATCTGTGGATGACTTCTCCGACGTGACTGGTGATCTTCCTCCTTGTAATATGCATTCCGCAAGCGGAGAAATAATATGAAACTTCTACTTAAACTCAGCAGAGAGGCCGTAAGATACAGAGGCCTTTACCTGATCGCCATACTCTCAACACTGATCCTTACGGTGATCAATCTGGCGGCACCGAAGGTTTTGTCTGCAATGACCGGAATAGTCAGCGAGGGTGTTGATGACGAAGGAATGAGCAGGATATGGCAGCTTACGTTTATCCTTGTTCTCCTTTATCTTGCGAGGGTTCTTTTCAGATTCCTGAATAATTATCTTGCACATAAGGCGGCATGGTATCTGGTCGGGGACCTGCGTACGAGGACCTATGACAAGCTCGAGAGGATGCATATCGGATACTTCCATGATAAGCAGACAGGAGACCTGATGAGCCGCATTGTCAACGACACCAGGGATTTTGAACTTCTCTATGCACATATGATCCCCGAGACCATTACCAATTTCGTAACCTTCATCGGTGTTCTCATTGTTCTTCTTACGATCAATCCCAAGCTTGCTCTTATAACCTGTTCACCGATTCCTCTCATCTTTTTATCGGGAATAGTCTTTTCCAAGAAGGTACGCCCTTTCTTCAAGGCGTCACAGACCAAGATGGGTGAACTGAACGGAAAGCTGCAGGATAATCTCTCGGGACTTCAGGAGATACAGTCCTTCGGAAGGGAAGAGTACGAGACCGGTCAGGTCAATGAGAAGAATTTCGAGCACATAAGGGCCATGCTGAAGGCTCTTAAGATCAGCGCGATCTTTCATCCCACGGTTGAATTCATATCCTCGATAGGAACGATACTTGTCGTTGCGTTCGGCGGATTTCTCGCATGGAAGGAAGGACTGAAGGTGGAGGATATTGTCGCATTCCTTCTGTATCTCGGACTGTTCTATGCACCCGTTACGGGACTTGCGAATCTTCTGGAGAATATGCAGCAGTCACTTGCGGGAGCTGAGCGTGTCATGACCGTTCTCGATGCACCCTGTGAGATCAAGGATGCACCCGATGCGGTGCCGTTAAAAGAAGTAAAGGGCAGCATCGCATTCGATCATGTTTCGTTTTCGTATGAGACGGGCGGGGTGATACTTGATGATATTTCCTTTGAATGCGCTCCGGGTAAAATGCTCGCACTTGTCGGTCCCACGGGTGTCGGCAAGACTACGATGACGAAGCTTATTTCGAGGTTCTATGAACCTACTTCGGGTAAGATCCTGGTGGATGGTCACGATATAAATTCCGTTACCATAGAGAGCCTCAGGCAGAATATCTCTCCCGTTCTCCAGGACACATTCCTGTTCAACGGAACGATCGCGGAGAATATCGGATATGCCGCTCCTGAGGCGGATATGGACCGTATAATAGAGGCGGCAAAGGCTGCGAACATCCACAAGGATATAATGAACATGCCGGACGGATATCAGACGCTTGTAGGAGAAAGAGGACTGAGGCTTTCGGGAGGACAGAAGCAGAGAGTTGCGATCTCGAGGGCAATCCTCAGGAAATCACCGATCATAGTGCTTGATGAAGCAACGGCTTCCGTTGATGTGGAGACCGAAAAGCAGATCCAGGAAGCTATCAGCAATATTTCCGGACGTAAGACCATCATCGCGATTGCACACCGTCTTTCGACGATACGTAATGCGGATATGATCCTTGTGATCGAGAACGGTCATATTGTGGAAAAGGGAACCCATGAAGAACTGATCGCACTCGGCGGAACATACGCACGCATGAGCAGCATTCAGGGATGAGACGGGAGACAGGTTTAGGTGAGAAATAAAAAGGGCATTTATATATTTGCGGCAATGCTGTTTTTGGCATTGGGTGCTTTGATATTCGCAGTGGTGTATTCGAAGATGTTCACAGATGATCCCGAAAGCGGGATCGCCGAAATAGAGAGCACCGCCATACCGGAGGAAGTGACCGCTGAAGAGCCGGAAGCTTTGGAGCCTCCGCATTTTATAATGCTCAGTGACAGGAAGTACAGGACGGGAACAAAGCTGTCACTCCTGGATCTTGTATATGCCGAGGATGCGCAGGGAAATGATATCACAGACCGTATTGTCGTCGAAAGCGACGGCGGATATGATCCGGACATCTCAGGCAGCTACGATGTTACATACAGTGTCACCGATGATGATCAGACAAAGGCGGAGGAAACGATTACCGTAACCGTCGGCGATTTCGAAAAGAACGATTACGGCTTTGCCATGGACGGCGAAATACTGAGCGATCTTATTGCCCGCGGTTATTTCGGATATGACGTTCTTCCGGAGGAGAAAGCCGGAGATATTGATGCGCTGACGGAGCTTACTTCTCCCACCTCATTCGGTGCTGCTTATGATGACGGCGCGTGCAGCTGTTTCCTTTACAAGGTGACGGAGGAGTATCTCTTTTTCTATACAAATAAGCACTGCCCGGTGGACAGTGCCGAAACTCTGTGCTTATATGACTGTTATGACAATATGACGGAGATTCCTTCCGCTGACATCATTTATCTTAAATATCATCCGGAGTGGGATGCCGTCGCAAACGGCTATCTTCAGTACGATCAGCAGATGTTTGCCGTTCCGTTATCGTATTTTGATATTGACAGGCTTTTGTGCTTTAAGGAAGTTCATATCGACCGGTCTGCTTTTGAAAGCTTAAAGGCCGGTGATATGTTCCTGATGAATACCCAGTCCTGGAGAAGATGCCAGAAGGATATCGTCCTTGAGAATACCGTGATGTACACGGATTGTTATGAAAACACCGCTTATCATTTCGATGAAAACGGTAATGTTCCGGCATTATCACATATGGTCGTGGGGGATCTTAAGAATGCTGTCGGAAGCTGCAGTGGTTCCCCATGTTTCGATAAATACGGAAATCTTCTCGGATTTATCTGGGGAACCACTTACGCTGACGGACCCGAACTTATTTATCTGGATCAGTTCGTTCCGCTTCCGTTTTTTCTTGAATTTGCGGATTCTGTGGATTATTCCATCTCTTCAAGCATTCCTACGATGTAAAGGAACTGTGCCTTGTAATCGTCTGTCATGACTGCGGGATCTTTCGAAAGTCTTTCGATGATGTCCTCGTAATCCGAGGTGCCCGCATAATCGGATCCTCTGTAGAGCATTCCGACCTGTGCGACTCCTGCGGCCCATGAGGTATCATAATCCATTGTCTCGGTGAACATATCGGTGGTAACAGGGAAAGTTTCAAGCTTGCTGTCTTTTCCGTCGGGCTCTTTGTATCTGATATTGAGTACGCAGTATTCGTTGCTTCCGGTGATCGAGGTTTCTTCGTCTTCACCGTATCTGGATTCGACATTGGGAATGTTCATGTCGGAACCTACGGGAACTATCTCGTAGAGGATGGTAACGGTCTGGCCTGATCCTACTTCGCCTCCGTCCTTGGCATCGTTGGCGAAGTCCTCGGCTGCCATCTGACGGTTTTCGTATCCGATGATCCTGTAAGCTGCTACGGTTTCGGGATTGAACTCAACCTGGAACTTGGTGTCCTTGGCTACGGTATAAAGTGTTGACCAGATCTCGTTTTCGAGAGCCTTTTCAGCCTCTGCGGTGCAGTCGATGTAGAAGTAATTGCCGTTTCCGTGATCTGCAAGTGCTTCCATCTTGTCGTCTTTATAATTTCCGGTTCCGAATCCGAGACAGGAGAGGAATACGCCGGATTCCTTCTTTTCTTCGATCAGCTCGATAAGTCCCGCTTCGGAAGAAGTTCCGAGGTTGAAATCGCCGTCTGTGCAAAGGATGACACGGTTATTTCCGCCTTCAATGAAATACTTCTCTGCGATCTCGTATGCTTTGAGGATTCCGCCCTGTCCGTTCGTTCCGCCGCCCGCTTCGAGGGAGTTGATGATCTTCTTGATCTCACTGTGCTGGTCGCCGGAAAGTCCCTCGGCCCTGACTGAAGCATCACCTGCGTAGGTGACGATCGAGATGCGGTCGTTCTCGGTAAGGTTCTTCTGGAGGATCTTAAGCGCTTCCTGTGCAAGGGGAAGACCGTTGTTCCAGAACATTGAACCTGATGTGTCAACAAGGAAAACTATATTGGAGCCGCCGGAGATATCGACCTTTTCGGCTCTTACGCCCACCCTGTAGAGAAGGGTGTCTTTATTCCAGGGGCATGGAACTATGGTCTGGCTTACGGAGAATTTCTCTCCGTCCTTTGCTTCGGGATAGGAATAATCGAAGTAATTGATCATTTCCTCAACCCTGAGGGCTTCCCTGTCGAGTCCGCCCGAGCCGTATCCTTCCTTTTCATATTCATATGCCTGGTAAACGGTGCGCCTGAAATTGGAATAGGTTGCGGTATCGACATCCGCTCCGAAGGTGGAGAATCTGTTGACACCGGTGGTGATAAATCCTGCTTCGGTGATCTGATTGTAGCCTTCCGTATTCCAGTCCCCGTCAATGATCACGGGCTCTGTGGGAATGCTGACAGACGGTGATGAGACGGCTTCTTCCGCATCACACACTGTTGCCGCCTCATACATTACCATTCCGCCGTTGGTCGTTCCGCCGAAAAGGGTGAATTTTCCATCGTCATCCTCCAGCCCGTCATAATCCTTTCCGACATCTTCGATCCTGTCCCTGATATCTTCTTCGGTGATAACGGTATCAGGCTTGTCTTCATCGTCCGGAATATCTGCGGTCCTGCCGCATGCCGAAAGGAGCAGCATGCCTGCGATCACCAGGCTGATGTACGATCTTAAGCTTTTGGATAAAGTTTTTCTTTTCATGATCTCGTCCTCCGCATATATAAACCTTAAATAGGCTGATCTGCTTGGGTTTATTACCCCTCCGCCATATATGACGGAGGCCGGGATCGTAAAGTCACATTATTTCGTGAAATTTTTTTATTTCTTTTTGATGTCAAAGGAAACCTTGGCGGAATCCGCACGGGCGCTTATCTTAAGGCCCATTCTCTCAAGGAGATCCTTGGCCACGCTCAGGCCGAGGCCGGAATTTGACCTTCCGGGGGTGTCGTCACCCGTGACGAATGCTTCAAAGAAACGCTTAGGCTTTTTGATGAACTTATCAACGGGGGTCCAGCTGTTTTCCAGAGTCAGCCCGTTTACGCAGGTCCTGATGGTTATGACGGAAGCGGAAAGAGCATATTTGGCCGCATTTCCGATGAGATTATCCATTGCCATCGTAAAGAGCAGCTTATCCCCCTCAAAGGAAAACTTCTCTTTGTCGTCCAGCTCCCATTTGATGCTTTTACTGTCCGTGACGTTTTCGTATTTGCCGATCAGCTCCCTGCAGACTGCGGATGCGTCTATCTGATCGGATGCCGGTTCATAGCCTGCCGCTCCCGTACGGTAGAAAGAAAGGATCTTCTCGGTGCTTTCATTCATACGGTCTGTCTCGGACATGATCTTCTTTTCATACTGTGTCTTCTTTTCCTCGGATACGCCGGCTATCAGGTTCTCGGCGCAGCTTCTTACGATCATGAGGGAAGATTTGTAATTGTGTGCAAGAGCGTTGGTCACGCTTCTTTCGTATTCGCCTTTTTGTCTCTTGCGTCTTGCCTTCAGGCAGAGGATAAGTGCAATCACGGCGCAGATCAAAGTGATGACCAGGCAGCCGGCTACGCGTAAGATCATTAATATGCCCGTATAATCGATGATCTCTGTATAGCACAGAATATTTCTGTCCGTAGTTTCCATCGAGGTTCTGATGATATATGTTTTATGAGCACCCTTTACGCTTGCCGTATAATCGCTCGGATACTGCCTGTGCTCCGGATCGGACAGGTATTTGTCATAGCTTTGATCGGATAATTGTTTCGCAAGCTCGTACCACGGATCGAGCGGGTCGATCATATCATCCTCAAATATGCATTCGGAGCTTTCCGTAACTTCTGACTGATCATATTCAAACGGCTTATCCGAAATGAAACTTACCTTTTCCCCGTCTTCTTCGGTAAAAGTGATGACAAGAGGATAAATTATGCCGTCCCTGCAAACATACTTTTCCACATTCGGATAGTTGTAATTGAAACCTATTACGTCATCGACGTAAAAAACCGGATTTATTATTTTGTAATAGTATGAACTGATCCTTGAACACTCTTCATCCGAAAAAGTTGTCCTGATGTCACAGAGGAGTCTTTTATTTCCTTCATGCAGGACCAGCAGATCACCTCTTGTGATAAGTTCACCGCTTTCCCTGTCCGCGATCCATACCGCGCCTCCGTACCTGAACAGTGGGAAGGAAAGTGCCGATGATCCGGGGAGTTCTATCATGCCTCCCGAGGGCGCGCTCTTGTCATTGATCGTGCTGTATAACAGGTTGACTACATCCTCGGCAGAGTCAAAAAATGGCGATGTGGGATCTACGGCAGTTCCGTCCAGTATGCTTTCATAACGCTCCAGATACTGTCTCATATACTGCCTGGTATAATCATGCGGCTCATATGAATAGAGATATGCAAGGACCGTGGCTTTGGCAATGGGAATGTATATGAGACAGAGCACCGCGCATATGATCGCAGTGAAAAGAATGATCTTCGGTTCTTCTTTTATATTTCTTTTTATCAGTTTTTTCTTTGTCATTTTTTGGTCTCCAGTCTGTAACCGTAGCCACGCAGAGTGACTATCATCGCTTCGGAGTTTTCTGTTTCTTTTCGTATGTTCTTGATCGGGTTATCGAGATTGCGGGGAACCGCGTCACTTTCCGAACCCCAGACGCGGGCGAGGAGCTCGTCCTTCGACACAAGTCTGTCGGGATGCTCCATAAGGTAAAGGAGAACGTCGAATTCCCTGGGCTGCAGATCTATCTCTTTATTACCCAGATACAGTTTTCGTTTGTTTCTGTCGGCGGTAAGATCGAGATATGTGACTGTTTCCGGTCTGCTGTCGCCGTATCTTTTGAGAAACACTTTGATCTTGGCGGCAAGCTGTGCCATGGAGAAGGGCTTTACGATGTAATCGTCTCCGCCGCATTCGTATCCCTTAAGAACGTCTTCCTCGGAATATCTTGCGGTAACGAAGATCACGGGAGTCTGTATGCCGCGCCGCCTTAAGCTTTTGCATACTTCAAATCCGTCCCTTTCCGGCAGACCTATATCGAGCAGTATGAGGGAGTACAGAGTTTGCGCTGCCAGTTCCAGACCGTCGCGACCGTTGTCGGAAATATGAATTCGCCACTCGCCGCCGCCCGCATTCTGCAGGTATTCCTGAAGATTGTCCGCGATATCCGGATCGTCTTCGATAAGTAGTATCTCGATCATAGCCTGCCTCCTTTTGTGCACAGATAAACTGTATCACAGAAATGTAATCGGAATGTATGTAAAAATCATATGATTTATTCCGTTTTAAATGTATACTTTTCGTATGTATGCAGTTCATGCGGCACACAGATATAATATGGTAGCTCCTATGTATATTCACGAACGGAACGGAATATGGAAACAAAGAATAGTAAATTCGGCAAACTGATATCCGTCATTTTTGCCACCGACAGTGAGATCCAGGTTGTTGCATTCAACATACTTGCGGTCTGCGGTATAGTTGTAAGCATAATAACGGCGATCGTTAACGGTATCCGCTTATCGAGTGCCGTATTCCCGGATATCGCCGGCGCACTCGCTTCGGTGATGCTCATGTATTACTGCCATAAGACCGGAAATTACAAAAGGGCCATGATCCTTACCGTATTTCTGATCTTCATGGGTCTTTTCACATTCCTTTATTTTCTTCAGGGAGGATACCACGGCGGCATACCTTCGTTCTTTATCTTCGGCGTAGTTTTCACGGCCTTTTTGCTGGACGGCATTTCCATGGTGGTACTGATACTGATCGAGCTGGCGTGGTATATTTCGCTGATCCTGTATTCGTTTTACCATCCCGTGACCCTTAACAATGATGAGAGATTCTACATGACATGCGTCATCATGGATATGACGCTGGTAGCCATTTCGCTTGCGGTGACCATGTATTTCCAGATACGTGTCTACAGGAAAAAACAGCTGCAGCTGAACGAAGCGATAAAGGCAGCCGATGAGGCCAACAGGGCAAAGAGTGATTTCATTGCCAAGATGAGCCATGATGTCAGGACTCCGCTTAATACGATCCTTGCAATGAATGAACTGATAGTAAACAACACCTCATCCGAGCGTATAAGGGAATGGGTCAATGACAGTAATATATCCGGACAGATCCTTCTTTCCATGATAGATGACATGCTCTATATTTCCAGGATCGAAGCGGGAAGAGTGGCGATCCTGACACAGCCCTGGAACACACGCAGAGTATTTGATGAGACGGCAAGGGTATGGAAGCTGAATGCCGCAAAGGCGGGACTCGGCTTTATCTATGAGATCGAAGACGATATCCCCGAGTATTTAAACGGTGATGAAGGCGTGATCCGCAAGATAATGGATAACCTTATCAGCAATGCGGTCAAGTATACGAAAAAAGGAAACATAACCCTTTCCGTAAAGCGGGATGATATGCTTGAGATCATCGTAGAGGATACCGGGATCGGCATTGCTCCCGATTATATCGATGACATCTTCAGCCCTTATGAGCGCGGTGTAGAAGAGGTCTACAAGGAGACGAGCGGAAGCGGACTCGGACTGGCCATCGTAAAAGACCTTGTCGAAGCAATAGACGGAACGATCAAGTGCGACAGTGTCCTCGGAAAAGGAAGTATATTTACCGTAAGGATTCCCCAGAAGGAAGTGTCTGTCATAGATGTGCATGCCGACGAAAAAAAGATGCCTCCCGAGATAAGGAAGTCCAAGCAGTTTGTTGCACCCGATGCGCATATCCTTGTCGTTGATGACAATGCCTATAACAGAAAAGTCATACGTGAATTTACACAGCCTGCACTGATCCAGCTTGACGATGTTGAGAGCGGATATGAAGCCATTGAGATGATCGACATCAAGAAATATGATCTTGTGGTCATGGATATACGTATGCCTCATATGGACGGAATGCAGACACTCGCCAGGATAAAGGAAGAATATCCCGATTTTGATACTCCGGTTGTGGCACTTACCGGAGACATAATGAACGGTGTAGAAGAGAAGCTGATGTCCCTGGGATTCAGCGGATTTTTGGCAAAGCCCGTCAGCCTTTCCAAGTTCCTTAATACCGTAAAAGAATTCATTCCCGACAAGATCGTTGAGATCGATTCCGTAGATGAACCGGAGCTTGTACCGGAGAAACTGGAATCGGGTCAGAGCTTTCTTATCCCGTTCGGCATAGACTTAAAGCTTGCACTTGAATACTGTGCCGGAAATCCGAGCGAATTTGCTATGAAGGCGGAACTGTTTGAGGAATATGCCGATGCCAATATCGCGCGTTTGAATGAAAGGCCTATTACGGATGATTATTATCTTCTGATACATTCGATCAAATCCGTGGCTAAGGGAATCGGTGCCTATCTTCTTGCCGGACTTACAGAAAGCGTGGAGCGCAGGAGAGACGATGCATTTTCAGAAGAGGTTAATTCTCTTATCATTGCGGAATATGGCAGAGTGAGAGAGGGTGTCAGAAGGTATAAGGAGGAATTTTCCGCAAAATGACCCGCAAACAGATAATGGTAATAGATGATGACAACGTAATGCTCCTGCTGATGAAGAACCAGCTTGAAGCGTTATATGATGTAGTGACGTTTTCATCGGGTGCCGAAGCGCTTGAGGAACTGAACAAAACGGATAATCTTCCCAACCTTATACTTCTTGATATCGGGATGAGGGAGATGGACGGATATGAAGTGCTCGGCAGACTCAAGGCAAGTGAAAAGCTCAAGATGATCCCCGTGGTATTCCTTACCGGCATGACGGATGAAGTATCCGAATGCAGGGGTCTTGAGATGGACGTTGTCGATTACCTGAAAAAGCCTGTGGCGGGCAAGGTTCTGTTCGCAAGAGTCCAGCACTACATAGAGCTTTATTCCGATGTCGAGAACAAGGGCAAGCTTGATGAAAGTCTCATCGCATCCATTCCCGAACCCCTTACCGAAAGAGAACTCGAAACGGCAAGGCTCATGGCTGAATTCCGTTCCGATCGTGAGATCTGCGACATTCTCCACATATCGATGCCTTATACCAAGAAGCTTGTCGCTTCCGTAAAAGAAAAACTCAAACTTGAAAAGCGCGGAGACATAAGACGTTATCTGGTATGATCTTTCACTGATGTAAATACTATACTTTTAGGATGTATTCTCCCCATATATGAGTCTTTATAATCACAGAATGTGAAGACTCTTTATGGGGAGAATTTTTATATCAGAATAAAAATTTTAAGGAGAAAAATATTATGAAAAAGAAACTGCTCACAATACTTCTTGCCGGAATGATGATAGGATCACTTTCGGCATGCGGAGGAACGGCTGAGGTCACAGAAGAGCCTCCCATTCCGGTAATAGAGGATACGGAAGAACCCGTGGAGGACGAAGATGTGATCGAAGATGAAGAGGAAGAGATTGTCTCTCCCGATCATGTTTTTGATATCCCTGAGAGTGTCTGGATCTACGGAAAGAGTCATGACACCTGGTTCGTGACCGAAGGACTCTTCTGGTATGCAGTTGATCTGGACGGTGAAACCGTGGATGAGGGAACCCTTTATGCCGAGAGCGAAAACAGCTTTGATGTTTATGATCCGGACGGCGAGTTATTGACAACTTTCACCATAACCGATGAAGGAGATCTGTTTGATGAAACTTACCGGGAACTCTATTATCAGGTAGGCCATCTTCCTGCAAGATTCCCTAACGAGCTTGCCGATGAGATCGGATTTAATGACATTGCAGGAGAATGGGTCTATCAGGAACAGAATATCGACAATCCCGAGTTATATGATGACATCGCGTTTATCCGCATTTATCAGGACGGAACATATGATATCCGTTTTTACGGAGATGATTCCGAACGCAGCGGTGTGATCCTTATCGAACTTGAGGAGTATCCCGGTGAAGATTCATACACTCCCATATATTCTTTCTTTGAAGGTGGAAACAATTACTGGCAGGGCTGCTACACCGGTGAGCGCGAGGAAGATATCGTCTATTTCGGAAACGGCGGAAGCGAAAGACTTGTTCCTGCAGAAGGACAGGGTTGAGGGAGAATACTATGAAGATAAAGATTTTTACAAAACTTTTTGCGATCGGAGCCGCATGCGTTCTCAGTATCTGCGGATGCGGAAACGGAGCAAGTGATATAACAGACGGAGAAGTTGTCGGCGCAGACTGGAGAACCTGGGGCATCATTGACGATTACGGAACCCTTACCCTTGACGGAACCGAAACCGATGTGTGTGTTTGTCTTTTTGCGGACAGGGCAGAGCTCTATTATGACCGGGAGAACCAGGAGCTTTTCAAGACCATTGAGTTTCCCGAGAAGCTTTCCGACGAAGAGTATGAGAAGCTTTCGATCGAATTTATTGATAATACCGGCGATGACAATACCGATATCGTGTTTGTCGTAGGTACTGAGAATACCGTAGACCGCAGATTCAGCTATATCTATGATTCGGATGTTAAGGATTTTGCATATGATGCATTCTCAGCATATCCCAATCCCAATGTCGTTGATGACAGCGGCGAAGAAGGCGTTGTTGATTTCACCGGAAGATATACCGAGCCCGATTTCGGAAGATGCCTTATCGAGATAACCAAGGAGTCCGAAGACAGCTACACCATCGTTGTCAACTGGTCTAACAGTGCTTCCGATGAATCCGTATGGGCTATCACCGGTGCTACTTACGGAGAGTATGGTGACGAGCTTGTATATACCGATGCACTTCATTATCACCGTACATACGATGATGAAGGAAATTATACTGACGAGGATATTTACGATAACGGTACCGGAAGATTCTATATGACCGAGGGCGGAATGCTCGGCTGGGAGAGCGACAATACGGAGCTTGACGGAATCGATGGCGATGTGTTGTTCGAATGCCTTGACAGATAATATCTTTCACAGGCATTGAATATGGGGGGATAGGTCCCGCGGACATGCGCGGGACCTATTTTTTTAAACGGTTTTACCGTTCCTCTTTTACGGAAAATGAAAAGAGTTTGAATTATCTTTCTTTTAGTTTCATACTGTAATCATGAAACCTATAAACATCTATGCGCTTACAAGGTTAAATGATCCCGAGCTGATGTCAAAGGTTGAAAGGCAGATGTCCGGGCGCGGAAGATACATTAAGATCCGCGAATGGGAAACGGAGGGGCTCAGACTTTTTTCGGAAAGACTGCAGTCAGTATGCTCCGATGCCTGTCTGCTCACATTCTATTACTCTTACACGATGCAAAAGCTCGGAAAAGAATTCGATCTTATACGCATCGCGGATGACCAGATCGTCAACATCGAACTCAAGAGCGGCAACGTATCGAACGAAGCGATACGAAGCCAGCTCATTCAGAACAGATACTATCTCTCAACTCTGGGGAAGCCTGTATACTATTACACCTATATAAGCGGGCACGACAGGCTCGTAAGGCTTTCAAACAGCGGAAGGCTTATAGAAAGCACATTCGAAGAGCTCGGTGTGCTCCTGGACAGTCAGGACGGCATATACACCGGGGATATCGAGGAACTTTTCAAGGAAGACAGGTATCTGATCTCACCGATAACCGATCCCGGAAGATTCCTGCGCCAGGAATACTTCCTTACCTTCCAGCAGCGTGACATTAAAAAGCAGATACTTAAGAACATTGCATCCGGTGCCATGCTCCAGGGCTTCACGGGTCTTCCCGGAACGGGAAAGACGATCCTTCTGTACGACATCGCAATGAGCATGTCGCGTAAGACACCGGTCTGTCTTTTTCATTTCGGATCGCACAGAAGCGAACTCCGCGAGCTTGATGAGCGTCTTAAGAGGATAGATTTCTATTATTGTGAAAAGAATACCGTCCCGCCTGTGGAAAAGGATTATTCCGCCATATTTATAGATGAAGGCCACGGCATGGGAGAGAGGGCTTTTGATACGATCTGCGAATACGCCGTAAAGTGGAATGCACCTGTCATCATTTCCTATGACGATGCCCTCTGCGTATCCGAAAAGGAAAGACTCGGCACCGGTGCGGTGGTCTTTGAAAAGCGTGAGGATTTCACGGGCTTTAAGCTGACCAACAAGATCAGGATGAATAACGAGCTTTCGACATTCCTTCGCACCTTCCTTTCCGCATCGAAGATGTACAAAAGGGAGTATCCGAATGTATCGGTCGTGTATGGTGCGGACATGGATGAAGCGATGAACCTTATCCGCTTCTACGAAAAGGAAGGATACATGTTCATCTGGGACCGCAGGCTGGGCATCGATATAAGCGGGATGGAGAGTTTTCCCGGCGAAGCGCTGACACGCATCGAATCTGAATCCGTCACCGGAAAGGAATTCGACAAGGTTGTGATGCTCCTTGATGATTCTTTTTACTATGATGAGAAGGGATTCTTAAGGAATAAGGAGTCCGAAACCCAGGCCGAAACCGCAAGGATCATGAACCTGTTCCACGGCCTTTCCCGTGCCAAGAAAAACATCGCACTTGTCGTTGAAGGCAACATTAAGCTCATGGAGCAGATATACACGATACTCCAGAAGTGAACGATGGAACCGTTCCCTTGTTCACCCGTTAATTAATAAGGTGGTCAGCCAGGCCACCTTTTTCTTTTCTCTAATTGATATAATAAAATATTAGCTATGCGGATGGCGTGCATTGCGGTAAGTGAACCGGATAATGATTTGATTAAGCGAGGTGAATCCAATGGAGGAAAAATCGGAAAGGATATCAACACAGGAGTTGTGGGCACGTCTTTTTAAATCCGCCTCTGTCGGAGATTATCTGGATAAAATGACGGATGAGTGTGAAATGCCGGCATTTTCGGAATACATAACATTTTTATGTCAGGAAAGACATGAGAAGCCGGAAAGCATAATAAAGCGGAGTGATCTTGATTCCTCTTTCGGACACAGGCTTTTTTCCGGAATGCGCAATCCGTCCCGTGATACGGTGCTTCAGCTTGCATTCGGATTTGAGATGGATACCGATGAAACACAGCAGCTTTTGAAGATAGCCGGAGTTACCGCTTTGCATCCTCGTGTCAAAAGGGATGCCGTCATTGCTTACTGTCTGCACAACCGGAAATCGGTGATGGAGGTGCAACGGTTATTGTTTGATAACAATCTTCCGCTGATGGGAGGCAAGCGCAATGAAAAGGGATGATCTGTTGCAAACCTTATTGGATTCATATGATGATTCAAACTACCCGGAAGAGTTTGTCTCGGAATATGATATTATGGAATGCCTGTCGGATCATGACGGGATATGTACTTTTCTCGTGCAGGATAAAGAAGGAAAAAAGTGCATAGCAAAGTGTTATGAAAGATCAAAATGGGGCATATCCGATAACAGCGGGATTTTGATGTGCCTTGACCGCGACGACCTTCCGAAGCATATAGCCACATATGAAAGCGATGCGGTAACGGTAATACTGAGAGAGTATATAGAGGGCATCTCCCTGAGCAGGTATGCGACGGAAAATAGCCTTTCCGAGCAGGAGATCGTACAGATCTGTGTCCGGCTCTGTGACATTCTCGGATATCTGCACCACCGCGAAGCGCCTATCATCCACCGTGATATCAAGCCTCAGAATATCATTGTCCGCCCGGATGGGAGCATAGTGCTGATCGACTTTGATATTGCCCGCATATACCGCAGCGGCAGCGATACAGACACTATGTTTTTCGGAACGCTCGCCTATGCTCCACCGGAGCAGTACGGATTTTCACAGACTGATGCCAGGACAGATATTTATTCCCTTGGTATTCTTTTGCGCTGGCTTCTGACCGGCAGTACCAGGGATAACAAAAACATCAAGGTATATCGTCCCCTCGAAAAGATCATCGTAAAATGCACCGGCTTTGCTCCCAAAGAACGCTTTTCGGATGTTTCGCAGGTGAAAAGATCGCTTCTTCAGGCAAACCCCAAAGCTCAGGGCCTGCGCATGGCGGCATATACTCTTTGCGCCGCGCTGGCAGTGGGGCTAACTGTCTTTGCGGGTGTGAAGATCTATCGGACCGTTACATATACTCCTTTTACCGATAATGCGATCCCTGCTTATATGTCCGATGAGGAACGGATAGCGGATGCCGTGGCTTATATGAGGGAAAAATATGATACGGATATGTTTGATCGGAGTGAAGAAATCGCCACAGTGAGAGATCTTCGTGTCGTGCTGACTGATCTTTACGGGTATGAAAGTGATTATGTGTACGGTTTTGCTACGGGAATCCCGGAAGAGTGCGATGAGTATTTCATACCCTGGAACTGGGCCGAAGATCAAACGGTAGACAGGGACATTGCGGTATATGTGGCGGTAAAGGCACACGATCCTGTTATGGTTGCGGACTGGTCGAGCATTAAGGATGACAACGGGTATTATCCCGGTATGCGTGTTGCAATGAACTTTGCGGAAGAAACAGGTATCCTCACGGGTGTCAATCGTCCGAGAGATATTTTAGTGGGTGAGCTCGCACTTATTCTTGCAAACGCTGACAGGGTGTTTGATGCTGCGGCGCAGTAACGGACCGATAAACCGGCGTAACCGATATAAAAAGTGGTCATACAGGCCACTTTTTTTAATTGCGTTTTTGATAGATTTAATTCATGGGCATGCATCTTTTGACGATATTGCCTGAAGGTATGCCCTGTTCTGTAAACAGTAGCATATAGGAGAAGCTTATGAGGAATGTAAAATGCTTTACGGTAATTCTGTCTTTTCTTTTATTGCTTTTTGTTCTGACCGGATGCGGTACAAAAGGCTATCGTGCGGATGTGAATTTTCAGCAGGGAGATATTACCTATTGTCTTGAGGATGTAGTCCGCGTATCCGAAAAGGATACTGACACGACAAAGGCTTATGCTGTCAGCTTTCTTATCTATGGCGATGCTATTCCCATTAACTGGAATATGAATACCGGATACGTTACGTCCGGGATAAAATTGACACTTAACGGCAAGGATGAAGAATTCTCTTATTCGGAGGTTTCATTTGAAGCTGCAGAAGGAGTAAAACCCGGATTCAAGAACAGAGTGACTTTTGTATTCCAGATCCCTGAGGATTCAAAACTGCCCAAGCAGGGAATTCTTTCGAGTACCGGTGGTTCATCCGATCCCGTTGAGATCAATATTTCTTCCGCTCCCGGCTGGGACGGCTAAACCACAACACTATATGAATGGGAGGATTTCTTATGAAAAAAACAATTATCTTTAAGGCTCTGATAACCGCATTGCTGCTTGCAGCCATCGCATGCATCCTGTTCGGAAAGAACGTGCTCTATGGTCCCGGATTCACGATCAGCAATAATTATATAGATGCATTGATAAGAAAAGCAGATACCTCATTCAGAATGACTACGACAGTGTATGTCTGGATCCTGATGATCTGCAGCATAGCATCGATTGTCCTGGTCTGGCTTAAGTCCTGCAAAATGTCAATGATCGCAGGTATAGTATGCCTGATCCCTTCAATCTCCAACATGGTCATCGACATCGCAAATAAATACAGTCCTTTTTCTTTTGACTGCCCCTGCGATTTCTTTATGTTCATTCTTCCCGTCGCCGCAGCCGTTCTTTGTTTTATTCTTTTCAATATCTCCAAAAAGGAAACCGCATGAACAGTGAACAGGGGGACAGTTCCTCCGTTCACCGGTGATTGAAAACTTATAAAACTCCCGTGGATCCTGAGGATTCACGGGAGTCATTTTGTGCAGATATTTTGCTTTCTTACATTGTTCTGATGCTTGTAAATTATTTGATCGGAGGATTATTCTGCTTCATTTCTTTGAATTCTTCTCCGGAAAGCTTTCTCATTATTCCGCAGTTGGGGCAGTAGACCATTTTGTAGCCGGTAAGAACGGGAAATACAGGTATGAAGAATATGTGGACATATCCGCCTTCTTTTGCGAGTGCGGCCCTGACTTCGTGACCGCAGTTAGTGCATGTCATCTGGCCCAGATCGCTGACAAGCTTTAATTTCTTTTTGACTCCGTAATATATGACCATATTAATTTCCTCCGTTTGCTGCCTTTTTGCCTTTTACGGCGGTAATTACGTCGTTAAAAATTTCCATTCCTTTTCCGGTACGGGGATAGGAAGTAAGATATATGGTGCCGCTTACGGTCTCCACAGCCAAACGGAAATTAGTGTAATCATACTCATTTCCCACTTTATTGGACCTGTAAAGATTAACAATGGAAGATAAGGGAAGTATCAGGAGTTGTGCTCCGATACCTACACTGTGATAGCATAAAAACGAATCTGTTACCATCATGTAGAGATTAGGAAAATCCATTGCTCCGGCGCCGCTTGCCTCTGCCTTTGCGGCTTCCAGGTATGCAGCGGATCCCGGGGCTTTTTCAAGCAATTTTTCAAGTTTTTTTACATTCTTTGGACTTTCATCCAGCAGCATTTCTTTTATGCCTTTCATGCTCTTCCTCCTATACTATTGAATGATTAAAAGGAAAACCTTCCGGACCATTATATCATAAAGAGAATATCCATGGCATTCGGAACGGAGGAATCGTCCCTGGACATGCAAGTACATCCATGTACTTGCGGACATGTCTTTCGGACATCCTGTCCACCGGTTCACGGCTTTGATTCACTCTTGACAGTTATCCGCTGACTGTGTAATATTGCTTTAAACCGTTGAAGAAGAGTAAGTAAGTTAAGACCTCCTTTTCAGAGAGAGCCGCAGGCGGTGGGATTGCGGTAAAAGTGTTTTGACCGAATGGACTTCTGAGGGCGATCAGAAATGCACTGCAGAGTATGAAAGCCGGAGGTGAATCTCCGTTAACAAATTCGGCATATGGTTGTATGCGCTAAGTGGGTGTGAAAGCACCAAGCCGGGTGGCACCGCAGGTAAACATTTCTACCTGTCCCAGCAGTAACTACTGTGGGACAGGTATTTTTATTTGTCCCGAAAAACCGAAAGGAGACTAAATATGGCTGACCAGAAAATTCCCTACAAGATCTATCTGACCGAAGAGGAAATGCCCAAAGCATGGTATAACCTCAGATCCGATATGAAGAACAAGCCGGCTCCCCTTCTCAATCCCGGAACCGGAAAGCCCCTCACCGCTGAAGAACTTTCACCTATTTTCTGTGAGGAGCTCGTGGCTCAGGAGCTTGATGAGACCACTCCCTTCATCGAGATTCCCGAAGAGATCAGAAATTTCTACAAGATGTACAGACCTTCACCCCTTGTACGTGCTTACTGCCTTGAGCAGAAGCTCGGTACTCCCGCGAAGATATACTACAAGTTCGAAGGAAACAATACCAGCGGAAGCCACAAGCTCAATTCCGCTATCGCTCAGGCATACTATGCCAAGAAGCAGGGCCTCAAGGGTGTTACCACAGAGACCGGTGCAGGTCAGTGGGGAACCGCTCTTTCAATGGCTTGTTCATACTTCGACCTTGACTGCAAGGTTTACATGGTAAAGGTTTCCTATGAGCAGAAGCCTTTCCGCCGCGAAGTAATGCGTACCTACGGAGCATCCGTAGTTCCTTCACCTTCAGAGACCACCGAAGTCGGTAAGAAGATCCTTGCCGAGCATCCCGGAACAACCGGAAGCCTCGGATGCGCTATCTCAGAGGCGGTTGAAGTAGCTACCAAGAATCCCGGCTACAGATACGTTCTCGGAAGCGTTCTTAACCAGGTTCTTCTTCACCAGTCTGTTATCGGTCTCGAGACCAAGGCTGCACTCGATAAGTACGGCATCAAGCCCGACATCATAATCGGATGTGCAGGCGGCGGATCCAATCTCGGCGGACTCATCGCTCCTTTCATGGGTGAGAAGCTCCGCGGTGAGGCAGACTACCGCATCATCGCAGTAGAGCCCGCATCCTGCCCCAGCTTCACAAGAGGAACCTTTGCATACGATTTCTGCGATACCGGCATGATCTGTCCTCTTGCCAAGATGTACACCCTCGGAAGCAGCTTCATTCCTTCCGCAAACCATGCAGGCGGCCTGAGATTCCACGGCATGAGCTCCACCCTTTCACAGCTTTACCATGACGGATACATGGAGGCTACCAGCGTAGAGCAGACTTCCGTATTCGAAGCAGCAGAGCAGTTCGCAAGAGTAGAGGGTATCCTTCCTGCTCCCGAAAGCTCACACGCTATCAGGGTTGCCATCGACGAGGCACTCAAGTGCAAGGAGACCGGCGAAGAGAAGACCATCGTATTCGGTCTTACCGGAACAGGTTACTTCGACCTTGTTGCATATCAGAAGTTCAATGACGGTGAGATGACCGACCAGATCCCCACCGATGAGGATATCGCAGCATCCATCGCTAAGCTTCCCAAGGTTCCCGAGGCATAAGCCTTCGGAGGAACACGGGGACTTTTCAGAAAACCTCCTTTGATAAATAGAAAACGTGTACTCACGAAAGTGGGTACACGTTTTTTGATGCGGTAAACGCTTGCAATGATCCGGTATTTATCTGTGTCGTTCTCAGTGTGCTGCGACGTACCGATCGATCGCCTTTGCCAGCTGATCCGCACATGAGGTTCCCCTGGTCTGGCAGAGGTTTCCCCTGAGGATATCGGCGATCTCCTTTGCATCCTTGCCTTCAACAAGCTTGCCCACGGCCTTGAGATTTCCGTTGCAGCCTCCGACATATGCGAGGTTGTAGATCTTGCCGTCTTCTATATCAAAATCGATCTGTCTTGAGCAGACACCGCTCGGTGTGAATGTTACATGTTCCATAAAAGTCCTCCTTTTCGTTCCGTGTTCGGATTATATCATAAGTTGTCAAATTTATTCCCGCTTTTTGGCATATTGTCTTTTTTTTCATTCTGTATGTTACAGTGGATAAGTAACGATTAAAATATGACCCCAAGGAGGTTTTAATATGGTAGATGTTAAAGGAAAGTGGGCCCTTGTAACAGGCGGAACCAGGGGCATAGGAAGACTTGTAAGTCTTTTCCTTGCAGAGCGTGGATGTAATCTGATCATCCAGGGAAGAAGCGAAGCTCATGCAGCCAAGGTAAAGGAAGAAATAGAAAAGTTCGGAGTTGAGTGTGTGGCCGTTGAAGCTGAGCTGTCCGAGCTTGAGACCGTTCAGAAGATGCTTGAGAAGATCGACAGGCTCGGAATCGATGTCGACATCATAATGAACAATGCGGGAATGCAGGTTGCATACAGGACCGAGTACATGAAGACTCCCGCAATGGACTACATGACGAGCTTTCTGATCAATACCATCTCACCTATGATGATCTGCTACCACTTTATCCCCAAGATGATCGAGAGGGGATTCGGAAGAATAGTAAACACCACGAGCGGTATCGCACTTGAGCCCGAGCAGGCAGGTTATTCGGCAAGTAAGGCGGCGCTCGACAAGGTCACCATCGATATCGGATCCAAACTTCAGGGCACGGATGTTCTCATAAATCTCACCGATCCCGGCTGGTGCAGAACCGATCTCGGAGGACCTCACGCTCCCAATGCACCCGAATCCGCGCTTCCCGGAGTTGTAGTCGGAGCATTTGTTGATGACGGAAAGTCCGGAAGGATCTTCGGAGCAGGCTTTTTCCACGACATGAGTCTTGAAGAGACTGTCGAAGCCGCAGAGAAGATGAACAGCCCTTATTGATCTTTGAATGTTCCGGGAATGTTAAGTCGCTTTAAGTGATTTTGTAGGATTGCAGGTTGATAAAGTCCGAATTGATGATAAAATGTAATAAGTAGTTCCCGCGGTCTCTTTTGACCGATTTCTAGAAAATTTTCAAGGAAGGTTTAGGAAAATGAGCAGAAGACTTATTACTAGAAGTGATTTCGACGGACTTGTCTGTGCCATGCTTTTGAAGGAAATGGATCTGATCGATGAGATCAAATTCGTTCACCCCAAGGATGTGCAGGACGGAAAAGTAGACATTACCGGTGATGACATCACCACGAACCTCCCCTTTGATCCCAGAGTAAAGCTCGCATTCGACCACCACGAGAGCGAACTCCTCAGAGTACATTCCGATGAACTTAAGGCTAAATTCATCATCGAAGGCGAAGCAAAATCCGCTGCAAGAGTAGTTTACAACTACTACGGCGGTGCCAAGACCTTCACCAGAGTATCCGAAGAGATCATGACTGCCGTTGATAAGGGCGACAGCGCAGATTTCACCAAGGACGAGATCCTCGATCCCAAGGGCTGGGTACTCCTCAACTTCCTTATGGACGCACGTACCGGTCTCGGAAGATTCCATGATTTCAGGATCTCCAATTACGACCTTATGATGGAACTCATCACATACTGTGTTGACCACAACATTGATGATGTTCTCAAGCTTCCCGATGTAAAGGAAAGAGTAGACCTCTATTTCGAGCAGCAAGAGCTCTTCAAGGCCCAGCTTGACAGGATAGCAAAGATAGACGGCAAGGTAGTAGTCATCGATCTCAGAAACGAAGAGACCATCTATGCCGGCAACAGATTCATGATCTATGCAATGCATCCCGAAGTCGAAGTATCCGTTCATGTAGCATGGGGCTTCAAGAAGCAGAACACTGCGG
>JAEEGK010001476.1_pt1 | contig 59001 bp, 41 predicted proteins | sample 8958771 | NCBI WGS metagenome assembly JAEEGK01 (sample SAMN16246547, study PRJNA631951) | gut metagenome | biome: gut microbiome; feature: rumen; material: SC-attached | host: Bos | place: Iran: Karaj | collected 2018-10 | reverse complement strand
AAACTGCAATGTGCATTAGTGTTGTATCCCGCTCTCTATTTTATAAAATCACTAATTCATTCTGGCTCTGTTAAGGGATAGTGTTGATCTGGGAACCGGCATGATACATACATGCACAAATTTATCTGGCAAAAAAATCTACTTCTTTAAGTTAAAAATAATACTTTATGAAATGTATTGGGTTTCTGCTGTATCAACACTTTTGTTAAACAGAGCCAAGATTATTGATATTTCGAAATAAGAATAATGATTATCTCCAACTTATTTTTATGGAGAGCCGTTAAAATTCTGATCAGCAAAATAAAAAACCCTGGAAAAACCAGGGTTCAAACACAACTAACTTGGAGTTAACCTGTTATCTTGCAACCAGAGACCATGTCATATCTGCATCATTGACATAGAGGGTGTAATTGCCAGATTCTGAAATGCTGACGTCACCGCATTTTGCCTCATCACTGCAGAGTGCATTGCTGCCTGCATCACCCCATACAGTGCCTTCCCAGCCGTTGGTATCGGTAACCTTGAAGCGCTGACCGCCCTTGGCATCGCCCTGACCGGAAAGAACAAGATCTATATGCCAGTTGCCAGTGCGCGGATCATATGTCATCAAATCATGAGACCATGAATTTGAGGTTCCGGCAAAGTACAGAGCATCATGAGTCTTAGGGATCGCAACATCCGTTACAGAAACAACCTTAGCAACAGTTGCTGAATCAACCTTGCCATCATTTGCAACATGCTTGATCTTGTAGCTTCCCTCAGCATCATAGGTGTGAGTAACAACTGAACCGCTGCCTTTAGATCCATCACCGAATGACCAGCGGTATGTAAGCGGATTACCGTCATCATCCTTGGCAGTACTTGTCACCGTAACCTTCAGACCGTCGACCGCCACATTGAAGGAAGCAACAGGGGCATGATTGGAATCGGAAACAATCGGTTCAAGAGCATACTTCAACTTATAATCATTGACCTTGACGGTGTACTTGCCAACGTTGGTAACAAAAATGTCACCGCAGACACTAGGGTTGGAGCACAGCGTGTTCTTAGTACCCTTACCCCAGACAGTACCGTTCATATCAGCTGAGTCATAAATCTTGAAGCGCTGCTTGCCACCTGCATCAGACTTGCCTGTAAACTTGACACCAAGCTCCCACAGACATGTATCAGTATTGAAGGTAAACGGCTTCGCAACCCATTTTGTGCTTGTTCCGGCAAAATAGAGAGCAGGATTATTAGGTTTGCACAGTTCTTTAACCTTGACATACTTCTTGACTGAAAGCTTCTTTCCGTTCTTCTTAACCTTGAGAACCACCTTGTATTTTCCGCTTTCAGCATATGTGTGAGTAACACTTGATTTGGAAGATTCACCGCCGTCACCGAAGTACCAGTGATACTTGGCACCAGCAGCCTCATCTGTATTGGCAAAGGTCGTATTTGTGAACTTGACCTTAAGACCATTGATAGTTGTAGTGAAAGAAGGAGTGAAGCTTACGACATTGTCATCGCCCTTCTTATCAAGCTTGAATGAATTATCCATGCCTACAGTCAGAGTATACGTACCAACCAGACTTTCGATGTCCACGTCTTTACATGAGGCCTCATCAGAGCAAAGTGTACTGCCGCCAGGCACAGCACCCCATACAGTACCCTTCCAGCCGGCCTGATCTGTAACCTTGAAGCGCTGAACACCGCCGTCGTCACCCTCGCCGTCAAACACAACATCAAGAGTCCATGCTCTCAGACCTGGGTTGAATGTCATCTTGGTGAATGTTTTCCACGCAGTAGTAGTACCTACATAGTAACGATCACCGACATCTCCGATGCACTGTAAATCATTAGGATTGTTCTTGCAGAAGCATGCTTCGCTGTCAGGGGACACTTCACAAATGTCGAACGTCTCTCCGCCGCAGAAACCTCTGCCTGAATCATCAACACAGATTGCAGCAGCTTTATGAGCCTTGACTGTAATAGTTGCCTTTCCGCCTGAAACGGTAACCTGCTGGCCGCCGCACTTGTCATCCTGCTGCAGAATTTCACAGTACTGTCCGTCAGGTACAGTTACAGAGAAGGTTTTGGTAACATCATTGTCACCGGCATTCATTGCATAGAAACCTTTCTTGCCGCGGTTGAACCAGATTAACTTGCCATCAGAACCCTTGGTGGAAACACCGAAACCGCGGGTGGCACGGGCAAAACCAACAGCGTTATTTACGATTGAGTCTCGATGCTCGCAGTGCCATCCGCCCTGGCAGCGTGGACTTGAGAGAGGACCACCCTGATCGTGATTAGACCACTGGTAGCCTGAATAAACCTGACGCACTGTACCGAAAGGGAATGCAACCATGAAGGACTGTGCCAGCTGGAACGCCCATCCGTTATCCTGATAATTCAGATAAGAGGTACCTGCAGAGTTTCTTTCGTTGTCGTGGTTTGCAACAAACACCTCACTTGCATAGCCCGGAAGATTTGTCCAGGTATCATCCATATTGATAAGATACTGAGGATTATAGATGTTGCCCTGCATTACTTCGCAGTACTTGAACTCAGTTACAACAGAGTTTGGAATACCTGCGTACTGGTTAGGCTGTACAGGCTGACCGTCTGCACCGATTACCTCCATGTATGCAGGAGGATTACCGGCCTTGGCCAGAATTGACTCGAGGTCTTCAGGCTGCATATGCTTTGCAGCGTCAATACGGAAACCGTACACACCCATATCAAGAAGACTTTTCAGGTAATTTGCAACTTTCTGTCTGGTCGATTCACTGTCAGTCTTAAGATCAGGCATACCGGAAAGGTCGCAGTTTCTAATCTCATAGGCATTGCCGTAATTGATTCCGTTGCAGTGAGCATCGTGGAAATCATCATAGCCTAAATCAGGATAGCTGCGGTTGCTGTACTGAGAACCGCCGAAACCGGTACCGCTGCCGGATGCTCTCTGGTTGAATACCGCATCGGCAAAAACCTTTACTCCGGCATCATTACAGGCCTTAATCATTTTTTTAAGCTGCGTCTCGTCACCGGTCATGGTCGAAAAGTTATAGAAGCTTACCGGCTGATAAACCGCCCACCAGACATCACTTCTGTTGATATGCTCAGCAGGCTGGGAAATCTGAACACCGTCATATCCCTTAGGACCGAGGACTTCGGTACACTCCTTGGCTATATTGTCATATGTCCACTGGAACGGATGAACAATAATCATTTCACCATCAGTCAAATCAGCATAGGCTGCAGTGCTGAGAGCACAGATTCCTGCTAAAGCTGTCAACCGAAAAGCTTTCTTTGCAAATTGCATAAAGGATTCTCCAAGATAATTTAAGTAGTCTTTAATTTAATTTTTTATAGTAGGCTGCCAGAGTTAATCTTTAAACCTGAGGTTAAGATTATCAACTTAACCGGCAACTCTATATGTTGTACGAATTTTACCCGTGAAAGCACTAAAAACAAAAAAATAGTTAACAAAATTGTTAAGCTTATCACATGAGCGTTTTTTGATCAGGTTGACTAAACAAGAAACAGAATTCAATACATTTCAAAGGAAATGGTTAAGATCAACTCTCTTGTTTTTGCTACATTTATAAAGAATTAAGCGAAAATCAGAGTCTTAAAACGTATTTCTTAAAAAAACAGGAATTCTGAAAATCAGCAGACAAAGTGATTATTCACCACACATTAATTTTCATCAATCAAAAAATGAACAGAATTTAAAAAGACCATACAGGCTTATTGCCTGCAGGAATAGGTAAAAAGCGATGGTATCAGATATGAACTCTAGTAATCAAAGCCAACAGTCATGAGTCCGTCCATAAGCATACGGCATAAATTTTATGCGTTTTTATATTTCGATGCATTTTGCAAAAATCTGATTAATCCCATATGCAGATCAGATAAATCATTTTAGAAAAATCATTAGATCAGGGTAAAAAAAAGCAGACTTCAAACAATATTCTGACAGGGGAAAATATGATTCATCGATACAGGATGGTGCCCGGGGTCGGGGTCGAACCGACACGGATTTTTAAGATCCGAGGGATTTTAAATCCCTTGTGTCTACCAATTTCACCACCTGGGCGAGATGGAGGTGCGGATCGGAGTCGAACCGATCTAGATGGATTTGCAATCCACTACATAACCGCTTTGTTACCGCACCTTTGGAGCGGGAAACGGGGTTCGAACCCGCGACATCAACCTTGGCAAGGTTGCACTCTACCAACTGAGTTATTCCCGCGAACAGTGATAATTATACTGATATTCCCTACATCGTCAACCTAATTTTAATTAATTGAAACCGATTGAATAAAAAATAACAGGTTGACTTCTTTAAACTCCGTCTCTTCTGATATCCGCCCCTGAAAGCATGAGAATCACTGCTTAAAAACAGCCAGTCCTGACAACTCATAACAAAAATCCCCGGAACACATACTGCATTCCGGGGAAAACTTTACAAAAGAATTCTGTCAAAAATCAGCGTCTTGTACGCTTCTTTTCAGGAACCTTAACATTCATACTCTGGTAGTAGATGCTGCACTGATCTGGAAATCCCATCTTTGGTTTAGGTTTTGCTGTCAAAACTCTTGATGCAAGATCTACAGGTTTAACCTCTTTCTTAGGTTCAAACCAGCTTAATGCTTCCTCCTTTTCCTGGGCTATGGAATATCTTGGCTCCGGTCTGTCCTGTTTCACACAGTGCACAGCTCCGGCAGGACATTTCAGTCTGACATGAAAATGCTCGGCATGACCGTGCCACGGCCTGATTTTTCTCAGGAACGGCTGCTCGCGCTCATCCTTGGTCATATCACACATAGCTACCTTTATCGCAGGATTTACAAAAATCCGCTCAACCTCAGGATCTCTTGCTGCAATCATAAGCATATCATAATACTTGCGGTTAAAATTCTGATTTACAGTCATAGCACCTCTGTCAACCAGAAGAACAGCGTTTCCCTTCGTTGTCAGTTTTGATTTCGGCAGCCTTCTCAGAGAAAATTCAATATCAACATCCAGACCAATCTGATGGCTCGCATGTCCTTTATTGAAAGGACCGCCGTATCTGCTGGACATATCACCTACGAGTACAGATTCGATACCGGCTTTATGCACAGCTTTTGAATAACGATCCAGAAAATTAAGAAGCGTTATATCGCCATAATGTCTGTTGTTCTGAGGATGGTAGAGCTGGTAATGCTGTGCATTGGGATTTGCCTGGATACCGTTGATAAGGCAGCCGTTGCTGTAACTTCCCACAGGCTGACTGATGAAACCCTTGGAACCGCCTCTGGCATATGTCACTCTCTCATTTTTCACCGGTGCCCTGCGATCTGTATGAACCACCACATCTCTGCTCAAACCGGATACCGCACTGTTTGAAGCCACAAGATTCACTCCCGCCGTCGGATCACCGTAAAGTCTTGAGTCCGCGTAGGATATGCCGGCAAAAGCTTGAACACAGAATAAAGCAACAGCAGTAAAAAATCCTCTCATATAATCATTTCTCCTTCGGTTTGGATTCTTCCCAAACACCATTTTTATAAAATACCTGCCACCTCGTTGGCTTTCCGTTTTTCAGCGATCCCACGTACTGCTGCTTGGTTTTCAGACTGAAACGAACAACTGCAGGGTTTCCTTCAGGATCAAAATACGGAGCATCTGCAAGATAACGAAGTTTCTCCGGAACTCGATCTCTAAAGCGGGCAAGTTCTGAAACAGACACCGGTCTGGTCTCCCTGTGGGCAGGATAATCATGTGCAGCAAAAAATATACCTCTGGAACTGTTTCTGAGAACGTAATGACTGCCCTCGGACTTTTCACATGGAAGTTCTGGAAAATCTATTGCAGGTTCCTTCGGAGGCGCAAGCTGCTGATTTTTCAGAATACTGCGCTTCTGACCGCAATCCTTACCAGTGCATTCTGCATATGGACCGAATTTTCCCGCCTTGCGAACCATTGGAGAACCGCATTTGTCACAGATGTACATATTAGCCTGTGTGACATCATAATCTCCAGTTTCAAGCTTATTTCCATTGCAATTAGGTGCGTCAGAACACAAAAACAGTTTTGTATGACTGTCAATAAGGTATTCATCCATTATGCGACCGCACTTTTCACAGCGCTTGCGGGATGAAAACTCCCTCTCTTCGTCATCCTCGGGAATATTGCTGTACTCGCACAGATTAAGATTGACAGTTTTGGTACATCCGCCCTCTACACTGCTGTAGCCGGTGCATCCAAGAAAAAGTCCTGTTGTTCCTATGCGAACCTCCATAGGACGTCCGCAGTTCGGGCACTTATAATCATCAATAACAACAGGTTTGTTCTCCGGCATGCCGTCAGGCTTCTTTGCCCTGGCTATATTCTCTGCCAGATCTTCATAAAAGCAGTCAAGTTTATTTACCCAGTCAACCTCTCCCTCGGCTATCTTATCCAGATCACTCTCAAGATCTCTTGTAAAATTGTACTGCATCAAATCGGAGAAACTGTGTTTAAGACGATCCACGACTATGGCGCCGATCTTTTCAGCATAGAACTTGCGCTGCTTGAGTCTTACATAGCCTCTGTCCTGAATTTTTGAAATAATTTCGGCATAGGTAGAAGGTCTGCCGATACCTCTGCTCTCAAGCTCCTTGACAAGCGACGCTTCAGTATAGCGGGCGGGAGGAAGTGTAAAATGCTGCTTGCCTGCTACATTCTTCAGATCAACCTTCTGATCCTTTTCCATCTTCGGAAGAATAACCTCAGAACTGCTTACCGGAACAACCCTTGTCCAGCCGTCAAAAACAGTAACTCTGCCCGTTGCCTTGAAGCGATAGTCGCCGCAGTGCACTACAACGGAAGTTGACATATAACGTGCAGGCTTCATCTGCGAGGCTATGCTGCGATCACGTATGAGAGCATAAAGTTTCTGACCGTCTGAGGCAAATTTTGACAGTTTTACATCCTTCGGTTCAAGCTCCACATTGGTGCTGCGGATGGCCTCGTGAGCCTCCTGCGCATCCTTGTTGGAAGAGCCGTAAAAATTAGGTTTTTCAGGAAGATAATCCCTGCCGTATTTTGAATCAATGTGAGCGCGGATTGTATCAAGAGCGAAACTGCTCAGATTGGTGGAATCGGTACGCATATAGGTGATGTAGCCTGCCTCATAGAGCATCTGTGCCACCGTCATGGTATGCTTGACCGAAAAGCCCAGACGGTTGCTGGCCGCCTGCTGAAGAGTTGATGTTATAAACGGAGCGTACGGTCTGCTCTCGCCTGCCTTTTCATCAATACTCTCGACAACCGCATCTCCCGCATGACTTCTCACATAGCTGCAGATCGCTTCAGCCTCGTCTTTGTTATGAATTTCCAGTTTGTTCTTTTTGATGAGATCAAAGGTTACAGCCTTGGATTTTCCCGCTGAAAAATCTGCCTTCACGTCCCAGTACTCATCACATTTGAAGGCATTGATTTCCCTTTCGCGATCTACTATCAGCTCCACTGCAATGGACTGCACTCTGCCTGCAGAAAGTTTTTTAGCCACCTTCTGCCACAGAACAGGTGAAACGAGAAATCCCACAATTTTATCAAGGAATCTTCTTGTCTGCTGAGCGTTTACCTTGTTCAAATCAAGTTCAGTAGGATGTTTAAAAGCCTTCTGGATGGCATCCTTTGTAATCTCATTGAATGTAACACGCTTGAAGCGGGATTTGTCACCGCCGATTATCTGCTGCAGATGCCATGCTATGGCCTCTCCCTCGCGATCAAGATCGGTGGCAAGATAGATGCTTTCAGCATCGGATGCAAGCTTTTTCAGCTTGCGTACAATGTCCTCTTTTCCTTCAAGCACAACATAGGTGGGTTTCCAGTTCTTCTCCGGGTCAATGCCGAGTTTTTTAACAGGTCCGTACTTGTCTGTTCTTGAAACCTTAATCTTTGTTTTTCCAAGAGGCAGATCCCTGACATGACCCACACTTGATTCAACAACAAAATCCTCGCCCAAATATTTAGAAATAGTTTTAACCTTGGCAGGAGACTCCACAATTACCAACGACTTTCCCACTTCAATCTCCATTCTCCGTTAAAGAACCTGGCCAGCCGCCTTTTTCAGCAGCAGGGACATTTTCTGCAAAATAGATTTCAAACCTTTATCCTTCTTAACTCTGAATTCATAAACATCAACAAAATCAAGCTTCGATGTTATAAACTCGTTGGATGTACCGATTTCATCAACCAGATGACGTGCCATGGCATCCGTCCCGTGCCAGAACTCACCTGTGGCCACCTCTTCAATTTTAACCTGAGGACGGTACTTGCTGATATGATTCTTAAAAAGCACATGACACTGCTCAAGATCCTGCTTAAATTTTTCGCGGGCCTTGGGATCTGTATTGTCGCCGAACATTGACAGCGTACGCTTGTATTCACCGGCAGTTTCCTGTTCATAATCAATATTCAGTTTACCAAGAAGGCGGTGAAAATTCGGAAATTCGGCAACGACTCCTATTGAACCGACTATTGAAAACGGAGCCGCCACAATGTAGTTTGCAATACAGGCCATCATATACCCGCCGGATGCGGCAATCTTGTCAACACAGACTGTAAGTCTGATCCCGCGGCTGCGCAGGCGCATCAGCTGTGAGGCCGCATATCCGTAGCCCACAACAGTGCCGCCCGGGGAATTAAGACGTAGCATCACCTCATCCTTTGAATCTGCCACGCCAAGAAGGGCATCAATTTCCCGTCCCAGAACATCAGCCTGCGAAGCGGAAATATCCCCGTCAAAACTCAGTACAAAAAGGCGCTTGTTTCCGTTCTCCCTGTTTTTCTCCTTCAGTTCCTTTTCCTTCTCGCTCTTTTTGAAATTATCCAGCTCCTTGCCAGAGAAAATTTTTGAGGCAACCTTCTTTCTCGCCGATCGGTATTCACTGGTCAGGTTAACAATCTGTATGTCCTCAAGAATAAGATTACCGGATTCACCCTTTTTACCGCTCTTTCCTGAATTCAAAGCTTTGACTGTTGCAAAAACAGAAACAAGCGTTAGAAGGCAGAATAGAATGAACACAAAAGAAGATTTAGCTCCAAAGACTAAACTATCGAGGAAAAAGTCCTGCATTGCCTATATTTTCCTTACCAAACACATGAGCACGAAAGCCAGAAAACTCAGACCTACGGCAAAATTAAAAACAGAAACAAAACCCCAGGCGTCAGAAATCAGGCCGCAGACAGCACCGGATATTATGCCTCCCACCGAGGCGGCGCTCGAAAAAAGCGTTGTAGCCTGTCCCGGTATTTTCGGAAGCATCTCCTGAAAATAAACCATCATTAATGAGGTAACAATACCTATACATACCGCATTTGCCAGCTGTGCAGTCCAGAACTGAACCAGGGTTGAAGCAAAAGAAACAGCTATATAATACAAAAAGCCACTGACTGTTGCCACAATCAGAATATATTTCATATGAATTTTTTGTGCAAGCCGCCCCGAAATCAGCATACACGGAATCTCAAGTGCCGCCGCGGTAGCCATAAACACTCCGGCATAATGATGTTCAAAATGAAGCTCCCTTGTTACATACTGCGGCATGGTTATAAGATACATATTGTTGCAGGCGAATATAAGAACGGTAACAGCAAAAAGAATATAAACGCTCGGTTCGCTAAAAAGTCTTGCACTCCTGGCACCGTCGTGATCCTCTGCAAAATCTGTGGCGGGCATCATAAATCCGACAGCGGAAAAAGAAACCAGAAAAACTGCAGCACAGGAAAGATAAACCGCCGAAAAACCGAAGTTTTCAAGGATAACCATCGCGGCAGGCGGTCCGAAAACCCATGCAAATGCAAAGAAGGCCCTCATGACTGATGTGAAAATCAAGGAATTCCGGCCGGTATAGCGACTGTATTCCCTGCCTGAAGCAAAGACCTGCCCGCCTACATGAGAGAAACAGTGAATAAAATTAACTGCAAGCAGAAGAAAAAGGTATGATCTGATCAGTGCAAAGCAGATACATGAAACCATGCCGCATACGCATCCGAAGAGTATTATGTTTCTGCGGTTGCCCGCCATGTCCGAATATCTTGCAACAAGCTGACTTACAGCTATTGAAAGAATACCCGACACAGTAAAAAAAAGACCGGTTTCAAAACCGGAAACTCCAAGCTCTTCCGTAAGAAAAAGACTCGATACCGGAATGAAGAACGCCATGGTCAGACTGATACAGAAAATAACAGCAAAATACATGACTGACGTCTTTGAAAATCTGCGCGCTTCTTCTGCAAACATTGTCTATAAATCCGGTCCGAAACTAAAAAAACAGATTCCTCAGCTACCTGCCGCCAGTAAGTCTGATGCCGTCGGCAGCTATTTCAATGATCCTGCTGCGGTATAAATTTCCGATCGTCTGCTTGAATTTGCCCTTTGAGACATGAAAAACTTTCTGAATATCTTCCGGAGACGACTTATCGGAAAACGGAAGAAAACCTCCATTTTGCTCAAGTCTTGCAACTATGGCGTCAGCCAGGTCGCAGTTGCCTGCAAAGCTCCGGTTCTCCCGCATCTCTTTTTCACCGCCGCCGCGCACTCCGTCTCCGCGGGGCTTTGAACTTTCACCGGCATTTCCTGAAGGAATAATATCAACCCGGCGGTCGTCTCTGATTCTTCTTATAACAGCATATATTTTCTTTCCCAGGCGGATATCTGATATCCCGGGAACCTCGTTTTTAAGAAACATGGCATAAAAACTGTTTTCAACCACAGCCTTGACGCCTATATCCGTAACCGCCACGGGCATAACCTTGACTACATCATTCACCTTGAAATCGCCAGTAACCAGATCGGAAAAGCGGCGGGTGAATCTGGTTGTGGCACACATCCTTTTTTCATGATCAAGATAAAGATATACAATCACCTCCTGATCACGCTCGAGCTCTCCCCCCGCCTCGCTCTGAGGAAGAAAAACATCCTTGCGGACGGCATTATCAAGAAAATACCCGTGCTTCGATGAGCCGACTACTCTCAGACAGGCAATTTCACCCATCAGAGCCCGGGGCCGGCGGGCCGTGGCGGTAAGTCGGCCGTCATCATAATAAAGAAAGACGGCGATCTGATCTCCGACCTGCGCATTCTCGGCCATCTGGGACCTTGGTATGAAAAGTCTGTCAGATTCCGCATCAAGAAAACATCCCTTATCTGTTATTTCAACAATGGGAAGTTCATTCATATCACCGATTTTCAACATGGTTTTAATCCTATCTGGAATGCTGCCGGTCAAACCTCTGCGACCGCGGTTTAAACAATTAAAAAAAGGCGCCATTCAGCGCCTGATAAGTAAAAAAAAGAAAACCTTCGTTATTACTGACGGAGGAAATCAAGGTGAACGATCTGCTGCTTTACAGGATGTCTCTGAATAGCAACAACCTTAACCTGCTCAGGATTGCCTGCAATGTTAAGAGTAATATTTTCATTATAGAAAGACTCTGACTGCTGAGCAATAAAGATCTTCTTGTGATCAAGAGAAATGCTGACAGCTTCCTTGTTTCCGCCGTATACTACAGCTGGAACCTTATCTTCGCGACGTTGGCGGCGGCTCGCACCTTTCCCTAAGTCCTTACGAATTTCTGCATCAAAAGTATATGCCATTTTTTTATCTCACTTATTGTCAAAAAATAAATAATCTGATTATGCGACCATAAATCAGACCGTGCATATTATCACAAAAAAAGAATTCTTATTCAACCTAATATTGTTTCATACGTCCGGGGATTTTTACAGAGGGGAAAAAAACGGATTTTCGACAGTTGAAGATCACTCAAGGTGTTGTGAAGCATTGCTACATCTGGGTTTCTTGATAATTTTTTAATCTTTTTTATAGCGCAACATGGCGCAATATGTTATAATTCATAGTATTCATTTAACTTATACTTTTGCAGTCAGGAGGCTATGATGCGACTTGTCCGGACAGGAAAGTCAACAAATCCCTGTTACTATGTAGTTGAAACATACAGAAACGAAAAAGGTGCTAAATCTACTCGAACTGTTGAGGCTTTAGGAAATGCCGAGTCAATAAGAGCAAAGTATGCTGTTTCTGATGCAGAGGAATGGTGCAGGAATTACATTTGCCAAAAGAACGAAGAACTGGCTAAAGCAAAGGAATCGAACAGTCGGGAGGTTCAGATAAAACTTCTGGAGAACCTGCCAAAATCTCAAGATAGCGCTATCTACAATATAGGTCATATTATTCTTGAAAGTGTTTACAACTCTTTTGGCTTGAGCAATATCTGTGACGAAATCACCAGGAGTCATCCTCATCTAGAATTTGATTTAAACGAAGTCCTAAAGGTCATTGTCTACGGCAGAATACTCTTCCCGTCATCCAAACACCGTCTTGCGGTCAGATATCAGTTCAACCTGCTGGGAAACAGCAGTGTGGAGCTACAGCATATATACCGAGGGATGGATCTTCTCAACAGCAACAATACATTGATACAGGACAGGCTCTACTACTACACCTCTCAGGATGTGGAACGAGATGTCAGCTGTATTTACTACGACTGCACCAATTTTTATGCTGAGATTGAATGCGAGGATTGCGACAGAGAAAACAAGTCTGAAGAATGGCACAGTGAGCACACCCTCAGGAAGTACGGTAAATCCAAGGAAAACAGACCAAATCCTATCGTACAGATTGGACTGTTCATGGACAGCAACGGAATGCCGCTGGGATTTTGCATAAATCCGGGAAATACCAATGAGCAGGTCACTCTGGTACCTACAGAGGAGAAACTAATTAAGAATTTCAGAACATCTGATGTAACAGTTTGCACTGATTGCGGATTGTCATCAGATGTGAACTATAAGTTCAACAGCAAAGAAGCTGACGATCCGTTGGTAAAGTTAGGTCTTTGCGGACAGCGACACTACATAAGCACCAGATCACTGAAGAAGATGAAGTCTCATCTCAAAGATTGGGCTTTGGGCAAGAAGGGATGGTCATATGTCAGTAAGGAGCATTCCACGGGGAAGACTAAAATAATCAGCGACTATGATCTGACGGATCTTAATGATGTTTCTGAGTATACCAAACACTTCAATACCGTTTTTTTCAAGGAACGCACCACCGCTGAAAACAACATCGATGCCAGGTTGATAGTCACCTTCTCACTAAAATTCAAGGAATACCTTGAAAACCTCAGAAATAAAAAGGTTATGCGAGCCCAGAAGATGATTAAGAACGGAACTCACAGCAAGGAGAATGAAAACAGTCCGAGACGCTATATTGACAGGAACTTCATAACTCAGGAAGGTGAGGTTGCAGACATTCAGACAGTGTCCATCAATGATACTCAAATTAAAGAAGATGCCAGGTATGACGGTTTCTATGCTTTAAACACAAATTTCTTCAGTGGAGAAAAATCTGTTCAGGAGATAGTTGCGATCGCTGCGAAAAGATGGGAGATAGAGGAATGCTTCAGAATCATGAAAAGTGACCTGGAACTCAGACCTTTTTTTCACAATAAAGATCCTCGCATCATTGCCCATGTACAAACCTGTTTCATTGCTTTGCTGCTTCTTCGCGGAATTGAATATAAACTGGCAAAGTTCCATGGGGTACATGAAAAATGGCCTAACGGAAAGTACACTATGGATGAGATCCTTAATGCACTGAGAAGCATTAAGGTGATTTCACTGAATAAAGGTCAGGCCTACCAGCCTGACTACAAAGATTCTGAAGTTATAACCGACCTGCTAGAACTCTTTTCACTAAAGGCGTTCAGCAAACAGATAATAATGAAGGATACTATGAAAAAAATTTTTCAACAGGTTAAAAAATCACCAAAACCATTCAAACCATGAAAATGGCGTAACATGCTCTAAATGCAGGTGGCACAAAGGTTTGTGGAACTCTAAATATGGTCAACTGTCGAAAATCGGATTCCGACAACAAAAAAAATGGAATGGCGGCAGTTAAAATTACCTGCTGCAATGAAATTAACCTTGACTCTCATGCTGTTGTAGAGGCATCCGCCGGTACTGGAAAGACCTACACGATTACCGGACTTGTGATCAGACTTGTGCTTGGAGTTGACAGGCCGCTGAAGGATTTTGCAGATGAGCCCCGTGCAGATGATATGCTTGAATGCTGGAACCTGAAAGATTCTGTTCATCCTTTAAGAATTAATCAGATCCTTCTTTCAACATATACTGAAGCTGCGACAGAGGAAATGAAGCACAGAGTTGCCGAATCACTCAAAAAGTCATGCGACAGTTTTAAACTTCTTGATTCTCTGCTGACAATTCTGTCCCAATCAGATAATGAACTCGGTTTAGGGTGTCTGCTGGAAAAACTGCAGAAACAGAGCCAAAGCTTTGGTATTGAAAAATACGTCTTCCAGCTTGCCGCCTCCCTTATGATTTCATCGTTAAAACAAAAACAACCCGTTGAAACAGCAAGTATAGTTCTGCAGGATCATGTCCGGATCATGCGGCAGGAACTGCAGGACGGACAGATGCGGCTGTCTGATGCTGTCAGAAACATCGACAGTGCCCAGATTGTAACAATCCACCAGTTCTGTCTGATTATGCTCCACAGATACGCTTTTGAGTCAGGTTCCTTGTTTTACACTGTACTTCAGGCGGATTCTAAAGAGGCAAGAGAGTTCGGGGAAGTCAGAGAAAAGCGAAATTTTCTTTACGGCGACGGATTGAGAAGTCTGGGTGACTACTATCTGTTCAGTACATTAAATGCTAAAAATAATGATAATATCAGTGCGCTTATAGAAGCGGCAAGGCGTATTGATATCCGGGACAGAGACGCCGTTCTTAATTTTTCAGGTAAACCATCTTTTCTCTCCCGCAGTGAATTTGAACAAAATATCGGAAAACTGCAGGAAATGTATGACAGTCTCCCCGGGGATTTTCAGAGTTGCCGCGGGGATAAAACATATATCACCAGTGATATAGTATCAAGCATGAAAGCGGTTGCTGATAAGATTTCAGAAAGTAATGTACCTGATGATAAATATCTCGGTGCTGTAATTAAAAGCAAGACTCAAAAAGCCTTGTCAATAGATAATTTCAAAAAAAATGATAATAAAGATACAGCTTTTAAATACTTTGAAAAAACAGGACTTAAGAATTGGGCTGACGTGTTCCGCGAAAATTTTCCCGGCGACTCGATTCAAAAAATAAACGACTATACCGTTCTGTGGCAGCTGAAATATGCAGAAAGACTTGACGCAAGAGCGTCAGAGTTCATGGAGCTCAGACACAGACTTACCTTTAATGATCTTATTTCAAATCTCTCGCATGCGCTTAATGAATCGGGAGAACGATCTGAACGTCTGACTGACAGTATAAGGCGGGCTTATCCGGTTGCAATTCTTGACGAGTTCCAGGATACAAGTCCTCAGCAGTACAGCATATTTAAACGAATCTACCTTGACAGCAGCAAAAAAGCTGATACTCCAGCCGGAAGACTCGTTATTCTAGGTGATCCTAAACAGGCAATTTTTTCTTTCCAGAATGCCGATGTCTATTCCTATCTTGATGCAAGAGGCAAAATTATCTCAGATGATGCGCATCGGGAGGGCGTTCCCAGCATTGCAAGCAGTCTGACTACAAACTACCGTTCAAATTCAGATATCGTCAGATTTGTCAATGCTCTTTTTTCTGTCCCAAAAATAATGAAATCCGCTTCGGATGACGGTAAAAGCAGCGTTGGCTGTCCAAACGGAAATCAAGCTTCTCAGACCGGCGGCAGCGCATGCGGAAGCGTTTTTGATCACCGTCTCGGTATTCATCCTGACGGCATAGGCTTTGAACAATCTGAACTGCCGGGTCAATCCGCCGGTGAACCGGTGCCTCAAAAGTGTTTTTTTGTTCATAGAGCTAACAAAAATACAGACAATGCCGCCGGCTGTTTAAGGCTTTATCAGTCATCTCAAAGCCACTCATCACCGTTGGAATGGCAGAAATTCGGGGGACTTGTTTATACTAAAGCCTATGATCCGGCGAAATTTGCCGCAAAAAGCGCCAGATATCTTCTTGATAACTGCCGCAAAGCCGTTCGTACGGACAATGCTGATAACTCTCAAAACTGTCTCCGTTCAGATGAAGGATGTTTATACTCCCTGGAAAAAATTCTTCCTTCAGATATAGCTGTTCTGGTTAAGAAAAAAAAACAGGCTGCAGAAGTAAAGAAAGAACTGCAGAGTCTCGGAGTGCAGTCTGTCTTTCTGTCTGACAGGACATCAGTTTGTGACTGCAGACTTGAGTTTTATTTTATGGAGGTTCTGCTCCATGCTCTGGCCTGTCCCGCCGATCAGACTGCCGTCCGCCGGCTCGCAACCTGTCCCGTAATTACAAGATCCTTTGATGAAATGGAAAACTGTATACAGTCATCTGCCGAAAATTCAGATTTTCTGATGATGATAAACAAATGCGCTGATATCTGGAAAAAAAGAAGTTTTCTTGCGGCTTTTTACCATTTTGTTTCATCCCCGCAGATAATGCTCATGCATCGCCTTAAAATCCGCTCAGACGGAGGGCGGCTTCTGACAAATATCATGCACCTGGCTGAATATGTACAGAATATGGCTGCGAGAAAATCATCCATATACGCAGTGTATTCATGGTTCAGTGAACTGCGTTTTAAGAGCGGAAAAGATATGCAGGCGGCCAGTGAAAAAGATGATGAAAAAATCCGTCTGGAAGCGCAGAAGGACGTTGTCCGCATAGTAACCATTTTTTCATCCAAGGGTCTGGAATATCCTGTTGTAATCAATCCATATCTAAGTAGTAATGATTCGAAGTCTGAAAGTTATCATAAACGCACATCGTATCTGTGGCATGTTAATGATGAAAAAAGCGGATGTATGAAACAGGTACTCGGACTGCGGTATGACAAAAGTGTTCCCAATGGCAGTGTGAATGAAAAAGATGATGAAAAAATCCGTCTTCTGTATGTTGCACTTACGCGTGCCAAATTTGTAAATATGCTTCTGGTAACAGAAAATAAAAATGGCGGTAAGCAAATAGACGGTTTCATGAAAATTCTTCTTGAACGCAGGTTTGGAATAAAGGAAACGAATAACAAAAAGAATAACAAAAATAATAACAAAAATAATAACAATGATAATTACAAACTGTGGGAAAAACTGCTGGAAGAGGACTGTTCCTTCGATCGTTTTGAATTTGTGCCGGACCGTTATGAAAATAATGAATATTCGGGGATTATTTCATCCGGATCAGTTTCTGAAACAATGCCTGAACTGAAATCAGCCGAATTCAGAGGTTATATTGACCGATCCTGGCGTGTAGCCTCCTACAGCAGTCTGTGTCACGCAAGAGGCGGTGGCAGTGTGAATAATTTGGAGGCCGTTGTTATGAAGGACGATGAGCCGGGGCAGGAATCTGAGGAACAGTCTGTTTCACAGATCCAGGGTTTCAGACTGGACAGATTTCATTTTCCTCGGGGAAAAGCACCCGGTACCTTCATTCACCGCCTGCTGGAGGTTGTTCCGTTTCCGGAGAATGATAATCCTTTGCTTAATAATAAAATTAAGTCTGCGATTGAGAAGGAGGTTTCCAGCAGTTACTTTGCAAAATCCTCTGTTTTTGAAAAATGGCATACACCGGAGGGACTGGAGTGTATTGTGAAATGGTTTCATCAGATCACGACAACTCCGCTGCAGTTCGGTGATAAAACTTTTTCTCTTAGTGATATTCCTAATGCAAAGAGACTTCCGGAAATCAGTTTTACCTTTAATATTGGTTCGCTTAATCTTGAAATATTAGACATTTATCTTAAGAAACTGATCGGAACCAATAATAAAAGTTGGTTGAATATACCCGGTGACGCATCCTCATCCCAGTATGTCACAGGCTTTCTGACAGGAGTCATAGATCTGTTTTTTGAATATGAGGACAAATACTACATTCTTGACTATAAATCGAATTTCATATCATTCAGTGCAGATGATTATAACTATAAAAATATGGAGAACGTGATAATACAGAATCGCTACGATCTCCAGTTCCTCATTTATACTCTTGCCGCCTGGCGATTTCTCAAAACCAGGATCAAAAAATTTGATTTTAAAAATAATTTCGGCGGTGTGCTGTATCTATTTGTACGCGGTCTGGAGGACAACTGCAAAAACAGACCTACCGGCACCGGTGCTTATTATTTCGATATTGCTGGTTTTGGAAACGAATTTATAAACTGTGTTGATAAAATTTTCCTCTACAGAAGAGGCAATGCAGATCTCAGCGCCGGGGAGATTCTTGAGGAAATAATCAGGGAGGTAATGCAGCATGAATTATAAGGATTTCGAAGCCAGGCTGAAAAGCATGAGTTTTCTAGACATTTCAGCTGTTGAATATCCCCTTACATTTGCCGAGGCACTTGAGGAAAAGTTCGGCATAGAAGACGGGCAGCTTGACAGAGCTGTTCCGTTTCTTGCCCTGGCCGTACTGCTGCAGTACTCCTGTGTTGCAAAAAATATATGTCTGAATCTTGACATGAACTCGCTTCAGTCCCTGATAAAAAAAATCAGAGAAAAAAATATTATCGCCAGTTCAAATAAAAAAATTTTTCCTCCCGAGGAAGAACCTGAATGCAGAGAAACGGCATTAAGAGAATTTGACAGTTTCTGGTCAGATATTCTGGGTTCTGAGTGCAGTAATACTGCAGGAATTATTCAACAGCTCTCCGATAATAACGTAAAGGAAAACAATCTTTTAAATTCGCTTGTAAGAATTGAAGATGGCAGAGAATGTAAGGAAGCTGTTCCTTATGTTATTTACTGTGACAAAACAAGAAATATCATGTCGCTCTATTATTCAAGACAGTTCGGAGAGGAGACCTTTATCTCTGAATTCATCAGAAACAGAAAGCAGAAATCTGAAAGATTGAAGTCTGATAAAGACCGGATAAAGAAAATCATTAAATATCTGAATATACTGTTTGACAAGAACAGCATGGATTACAGCATCCATCAGAAAACCGCGGCCTTTCTGTCCTGTCTGAGCAGTTTTTTCATTATCACCGGCGGTCCCGGAACCGGCAAAACCACAACAGTAGTCAAACTTCTGCTTCTTCTGCAGTGTCTTAAAGGTCAGAACGGTTTAAGTATCGGAATGTGCGCTCCTACCGGCAAGGCTGCGGCAAGAATGAAAGAGTCGGTTAATTTATCTGTTAAAGCGTTCAGAGAAGAGTTTGAAAAGCTCGGTACTGAATCTATGCTGCACAGACTCAGGGAGGAATTCCGGAACGACAATCAGAATATTGATGCTGAATATGATCTCCTCAGCACCATTCCTTTTGAAGCAAGAACGATTCACCGTCTCATCGGAAGCAGTCCGTCAATTTTTAGAAAAATTAAAAGAAATAATCACCTGCCGTACAACATTCTAATTGTGGATGAGGCATCAATGATGGATTTCAATCTGTTTTACAGCCTTCTTCAGGCGGCAGGTGAAGACTGCAGTATTATCCTTCTCGGAGATCAGAATCAGCTGCCTTCTGTTGAGAGCGGAAGCGTTTTCAGTGATTTGTGCCGCAGTTTTCTGGAAAAGAACTGTACTGATAATGAAGAGTTAAAAAAGCTGCTTGAAGAAAGCGGAATTATATACAGCGATGACTGGGCGGAAGACAATGCTGCCTTAAATGCGGTAAGACTTACTGAAAATCACAGATTTAAAAATGTAAGCGGATATAACAGTATCAAAAATATGGCCTGGTGGGTCAACTGCGGCGGGAATACATCTGACAGCAGAATTCCTGCTGAAAATATTGAAATCGGCAGCGATGGTAAAAATATTCATGAACTTTTCAGTGTCAGCGGTGTTTACGCCATTAATCTTGCAAGTCAATTTTCCCGTTATTATAAACCGGCTGAAAAAGAAGTAAGAATTCCAAATAAAGAAGTGCAAACCTGGCTGAAAAATCTTTTGCATAAATTCAATGGTTATGAAGAATTCTGGGAAAAAGTGAAAAAATTATGCGATGAACATAAGGATTTGTCCGAAGACAAAGACAGTGCAGAGGAGCTCTTTAAGTCTTTTAATACTTTTAGAGTTCTCTGTACGTACAGAGAGACTGTCTTTGGTGTTAATTCTGTAAACACCATTTATCAGGATATTCACAGAAGTTCACGCTATGCAGTACACCATGAAACAGTTACCGGTGCAGACGGTTTTAAATGGTATCCCGGACTTCCGGTCATGATCACCAAAAATAATCATGCACTTGCACTGTTTAACGGTGACATCGGGATCACCATGCCGGATCCGTACAGTCAGGGGATCCGGCCGGAACTGAAAGTTATTTTTCCAATGCCTGACGGATCCTTCAGATATTATCCTACGTCAGTTCTTTCAGATTATGAATGCGCCTATGCCATAACAGTTCATAAGTCTCAGGGTTCTGAAATGGATCATGTACTGCTGCTAACGCATTGCACAGACAGCTCTTTTATAACCAGAGAAATTCTGTATACAGGTATAACAAGAGCCAGAAAAACAGTAACTCTAGTCTATGAACCTGAGCTTTTCAGAAGACAGTGCGAAAGACAGGTATCGCGATGCAGCAATCTCAACTTCAGAATATGAGAACAGGAGCTGTTTAAAGCGTACAGCAAATACAGTAATTTCAGAAAAACAACGATAATGAATTATCCCTGCATTAGCAGTATTTTGGTGATTTGTTTACGTTTAATGCAAAATTAACAGCCAGTTAACTGACATGTACACTATTATATATCAATGCTGAGGGACTGCTTTTAAAATAACTGTAATCTTATCTGCCGTATTCTGTTATTAGCGGTAAATAAAACAGCAGAGATCCTGTAAGCAATGAATGATAGACAAATTATTTGTGCCGGTGCTTTTCAAGTAATACCCAAGATTTCAGTATTTATGTATTACATTTATGAACAGCCATAAAACTCTTTTAAAAGGAATTTCTGTATGAAACCTCGTTTAAATCATAATCTCAAAGTATCAGTGATTTCATTGATCATTTCCTGCTTTTTGGCATCCTGCGGCGGAGGATCTCATCACAAGGGAGGAGGTGATGCACCTGAAGATGCTTTTCTTATCGAAAACGGTGATCTTATGAGCGGTAAACCGTATGTTGTAAAGATCAAAGGTGCTGAGAATATTGACTCTGATAAGGGTTCGGTATCCAAGATCAATCCAGTGACAGGAGAGGAGGGAGATGAAGATGTGTGGTTTTTTACAATGCCATCCGATTACTATGCTTCATACACAGCAACCTATGAAGAGCTTAAGAATCTGAATGTTGTATTCAGCGTTACGGATAAGGACGGTAATGTTACAGATTATGAAAGGATTATTCCTGTTGAAGACTCTTATCTTATGGATCAGTGGCATCTGTACAACATAGGCCAGAATCCTTTCGGCGTGGATGTTGATCCTTTGCCCGGTATTGATTTGAACGTTATTCCAGCCTGGCGTAATGTGGTCGATACAGATGGTAAAAAATCTCTAACTGACGGTTCAGGTGTGAAAATTGCCGTTATTGATACACCTGTAGATTTGCAAAACGAGGATCTTAAAGACAAAATTTATCGTCCTGCTGATGCTGATGAAAGATTCATGAATCTGCCGTTCAATAGAAAATGGCTGAAAAATTATAGCAAATTTTCTCATGGAACTGAGGTTGCAGGCATAATTGGAGCTTCCGGAATCAACGGTGTTGGAGTTCGGGGTGTTGCCTACAATGCTGAGATTACCTCATTTATCTTTTTTAATGCAGATACGGATGACTTTGATGATGACGATGATGATAGCTTTTTATACCTTCCGGATGTACTGAAATATATTATAAACCATCCTGAGTACAGAGTTATAAATGCCAGTTTCGGCAATACTGTTTTTGAAAGGAAACCGGATCAGACGGATTTACTCAATTCTCTTTTAAAAAATAGAACATCTTTGATACATGCAATGGGTAACAGTTTTGAAACTGATGATGTTGAAGAATTTCTTGAAGATTTGGAAATGCCGACTCGTTTTTCAAAAAAACTTTTAAACTGCGACACCTATTCAACTGACTGTCTCTTTACGCTTTCAGATGAAATTGCACGCCACCCTTATACGATTAATGTGGCAGCAATGACAGCTTCAGGAAAGAAGTCCACATATTCATCAACAAGTGTCGGACTGTGGATTTCAGGATTTGGAGGAGAGTACGGATACGAGGATGAGGCTCTCAAGGATGAAGGTGAACAGACAGAGGCAGCCATTGTAACCACCTTTACAGGACGCGATAATATTCCGTACTCGCAGGATGAGGATACCGACACTCCGTGGAGAACAGCAGGACCGGAGAATAAGAAGTACTACACAGCAGGTATGAACGGTACTTCTGCTGCAACTCCTACGATTTCAGGAGTAGTGGCTCTTTTATATCAGGTTAAGCCGGACATATCAGTTGGCCAGATAAGATACATTCTTGCACGTACCGGAAGGAATGACAGCACTCTTAATTCCATGACATACGGTCCGGTAGAGGCCGAAGATCATATAGGTCAGAAAATTGTAACTGATCCGGGATGGATAGAAAACGCGTCTGGTTTGCGTTTTGCAAACTATTTCGGATTCGGACTTGCAGATGCCGGTGCTGCTGTAAAAATGGCATCGGAATGCGACAATGATGATGCATGCAGACAGCTGTCAGATTTTCCGGATCATTATGCATCAACAAATACCAATCCTTGCATAAAACAGTCTGACAACAAAATTGAATGTACGCTTAAGGATTTCTATCAGATTGATGAATTTGGAAATAGAGCAGGTGAATTGTCAGGGACTGCCATAATTGATGCACTGACTGTGGATATGAAAAGTCTGCTTTATACAGTTGCTCAAACTGAAAAGTCCTGCTCCGGTCTTGAAAAACTTCCGGAACACGATTCTGATGATGAAAAATATGCAATGAAATATAAAAAGCTTATGCTTTTAGCTAATAATAATCTTCAGATTAATATTTCGTCACCTGCTGGAACCAAAGGTGTTATGAAGTCTCTGTATTCAAACTGGGACATAAATTTTGATGTTGATGATTCCATGTATGAATCTGAACCTGATAGAACAGCGGAAATTCCTGTTTCTTTTATGTACCGTGAAGAATTAACGGAAGACAGTGCTGTAAAACTTACTATAACAAGCAAGTGCGAGATTAACATTGATGCATTGAATGAAGGAATTCATGCGGATGTATTCACTTATCCAAAGCTTTGACAAAGTAGGGAAGTGCTTTAAATTATCTGCATAAAACGAAGGAATATGGTTTTGCTCCTGAATTTTCAGTTTTAACCATATTCCTTTACTTTTGCTTAAACCGCCTTAAATCTTTTTTTTAATTGAAAGAGATCTTAATCGTTGCGGTAAAACTCTTACTATATACACTCATTATGACTTTCTGTCTCTGAATCACGACAGTCCGGGAGTCGATTCATTAACAGTTTTTTTTGCAAACCGGGCTTTTTTTATGGATCATCTTCATTCAGCCTGGTATATGCCATATCATAGTAGTAAATTTTACGACTAACACCTTCAGAAGAGTCTCCAATAACACGTTTCTTGAACAGAAGTTTGTTTGAAATTAATGAACTTTTCGCACATAATAACAATAGCTGCTTCATCTTTGTTCTGTGCATTAATGAAGTGAGGCTCTTTTTAGAAACATTCATACAGTTCCGCAATCTTGATAACAAACATTTTAGACTGTGAACTCAATAAGTTAGCATCAATAAAAATGAAACAGAGGAGATTATGATCCGCCGGCGTTATTCTTTCAACGGAAGAGTTCAGGGAGTCGGATTCCGCTACAGAACTTGCAAAGCGGCACAGACTCTTGGTTGTACCGGATGGGTGCGCAATGAATATGACGGTTCTGTTTCTTTGGAGATCCAGGGAACAGAAGAGCAGATAAGGCAGGTGATCCATCATATTGAACAGGGAAGATGTGTCCGCATTGATTCTGCAGACTGTTATGATTTACCGGTAGATGAGAATGAAACAGGATTCTGGGCAGAGTGACTTTCAAAACTTACGCTGTCAGTCATTTTCTGAAAAATTGCAGCTCAGATAAAGTCTGCAGAATTAACCCAATTACTTTAATCATCTGAAATTTACTCTCGAAATTTTTTAAATCACCCGGTAAATATGTTATGGCTGCCGGAAAAATTAAAATTTCTGTAATTTCTTGTATACGACGGTGAAAATTCAGGTCTTTGCTGATTTCCAGTTGGAACGACGCCGACAGGATTACTGAAATTCAGGGCCGGAGTGTTCTCTTAAGTAGAAATTGCACTTCTGAGGTCTGTATGACACAAAACCCGAGTATCAACTGGTTTATGATGTCACAATTGCAACGGGGATTTCTGACCTTTTGCAAATAATTATTCCATGTCTGTGAATTCTACTTATTTGGAATAAATCATCCCTGGATATTTTCAGCTAGTTTTTGCAAAAGACTTTTTATGGTATTTAACTATGGCTTCAAATAATCATAAAACTATATTTCTAGTATGCTTTATGGCCGCCTTTGCGGGTATGTTATTCGGAATTGATATTGGTGTTATAGCTCAGGCAAAAGATTTTATTGCTAAAGACCTGGCTATCGATGACCAGATGCTGTCATGGGTAGTTGGTTCCTTGATGGGTGGTGCTACTTTCGGCACTCTGTTTTCAGGTCATCTTACCAGAAAACAGGGAAGAAAAAATACGCTTATTATCAGCGCCTTCTTTTTTGTCATCGGTGCCATTGGCTGCACATCAGCCTGGAGCGGTCCATCTCTGATTGCTGCAAGAATAATTCTGGGTTTGTCTATAGGTATTGCTTCATTTACAGCACCTCTATATCTTTCAGAAGTTGCTCCGAAATCTATCAGAGGAACAATGATTTCGATGTATCAGCTTCTGATTACCATCGGCATACTGGCATCGTTTCTTATCAATACTTATATCAGAAACATTACTTTTACCGGAGCTGAAGATCAGATCGCCGAAAATTTTTTGATATCTGATATATCTGTAGGCTGGCGTTTAATGCTGGGCATAACTGTTGTTCCTTCTGTTATTTTTTTCATTGGTTTGTTCTTTCTGCCAAGATCTCCAAGATGGCTGATTTCTGTTGGCAGGAATGAAGAGGCTCTTTCCGTGCTGAAAAAAATAAGAGGAAGTGAAGAGGAGGCTGTTCAGGAATCCCGGGAAATTATAAATACAATTTCTAATCAGGATAAAAGCAATGGTTTTGCTATGTTTATCCAGAACAAAAATTTCAGAAAAACAGTGTTTCTTGGAATAACTCTCCAGCTGCTTCAGCAGTTAAGCGGTATCAATATCATTATGTACTTTGGTCCGGAACTGATTAAAGCTGCGGGTTATACATCAGAATTTCATACAAATTTAGGAACAATTGCAATTGGAGTTACTAATGTGCTGGCAACTATTATCGCGATTGCCTTTGTAGACAAATGGGGAAGAAAACCTATACTTATTGCCGGTTACAGTATAATGGCTGTTGCCATGCTTGCTGTTGCCGGTTTCATACATTTCGGATACAGTCTTGCTGCGATAATCGCTGTGCTTGTTTTTATCGTTGCATTTGCATTTTCTGCCGGTCCTGTTGTCTGGGTTCTATGTTCAGAAATCCAGCCGTTGAAGGGTAGGGATTTTGGAATCACATGTTCCACCGGTGCAAACTGGCTCTCTAACATGCTGATAGCTGCATCATTCCTTCCTATTATGGGTTTACTTGGCTCTGATATGACAATGTGTGTATATGCAGCTTTTTCTTTTATTGCTATTTTCTTAATTCTGGCATTTGTGCCTGAAACAAAGGGCGTTTCACTTGAACACCTTGAAGGCAATTTAATGAAAGGTGTTAAATTAAAAGATATAGGTAAATAATTTTACTTAGGGTTTCGATCAACAGCATAGATTTGTATGTATCTAAATTCTGGAGATTTCATAATAAAAACTTTCATATCTCTTATTTAACATAATACCCATAATGACTAGCCGACCTAGTCATTGATTCTTGTAGTATATATATGATAAGTTATAAATGAAAATAATGCAACAAAAATCTACTAGTTTTTATTTATTTTTTTTGATAGAGCTTTCATTTCTTTCAGATCATTTAACTTTTTGTGATAGATAAACGATGTGCCTGCAAGTCGCTGTAGCTTAGCTTCAATATCTTCTTCAGTATGCTCAGGGCGGAGAATATCCCCTTTTCCTGCAATATAAGAAAGCAGTACCCAGTTAGCATATGAAATTCCTACCCGTGTCCATCGACGTAGTGTAGGGGGTGTAAGTCCCAAAATTCTAGCAAGATCCTCAAGCTTATCTGATCCTGCACATATAAACAGCATCTCTTTTATTTCTTCTAGTGTTGGAGGTGTCCATTTATCATATGTAGTGAAAGTTTCTTTTCGAATCATAAGAAGTCCTTAGTGACATTAGATACAATAAAAATTACGACGTCGTAATTTTTTAAGAGAGAATAATCAACTTTAAGTTGATTACATTATATAGTAAGAGTATTTATATTTCAAAATTTATGTAATTTTGGTAGAATCTTTAAAGTTTTAATTGTTACATATAGGATCTTTATGAAAATTAAATTTTTTTTATTGCCTTTAATGTTTTGTTTGGCTACTTTTAGTCTTTTAGGATGTAATTCGGAAAATGAATGTGAGTGTGACATTAATGTTTTCAAGGCACAAACTGAAGAAATTAAATCATTGAAAACTGAAATTCAAACTTTAACCGCAGAACTTCAAAAAATTAGCAAAGAAAAGTCAGCCTATGAAGAAAGACGACACAAACGTGCAGAAGCATCCAGAAAAAATGCAGAAGAATATAGAAAACTAATAGAACAGAATCAATAATTATATTCTTTTTGTTATATTTATATTTAGAATTTAATTTTAAGCATGGTTAATCCATGCTTTTTTTATTTTTATTTAAAATAATAATACATAAATATATTATTTTTATGCAGATTTTTTAATTTATTATTTTTTATGATTTGCGCTTATATTATATTAATTAATAATGTATAATTAATATTAATTACCATTACTAATATAGTAAAAAACATTATGGAAAGTAAAGAATCAAGAACAATAGAACAAATATCAAGATGTGCAGGAGATAAATTACTCACAGCTCTTCACAATCCTAAAACTATTGAAATTATGCTCAATCCTGACGGTTCTTTATGGGTTGAAAGATTAGGTCAAAACAGCGTTCGTATTGGCGAATTAAGTCAGGCTATGGCTCTTGCTTTAATGCAACATACCGCTGGATATTATTCAAAAGAGTTAAACTCTGATAATCCAATTCTTGAATGTGAATTTCCTATTGACGGTTCTCGCTTTGCTGGTCTTATTCCTCCAGTCGTTTCAAAGCCTACTTTTACAATTAGAAAAAAGGCTATTTCAATTTTTTCGTTAGAACAATATCTTGAAAATTCAATTATTACAGAACGTCAGTATCAGGTAATTTGCAAATCAATTTCTTCACATAAAAACATTCTTGTCATTGGTGGCACAGGCTCAGGAAAAACTACTCTTATAAACGCAATAATTCAAAAAATGGTTGAGTTAAAACCTGAAGAACGCCCTGTAATTATTGAAGATACGGGCGAGATTCAATGTTCTGCTATCAATGCAGTTCAGCTGCATACAACATCAAAAGTTTCAATGACAGATCTTCTTAAAACAACTTTAAGACTCAGACCTGACAGAATTCTTGTCGGTGAGGTAAGAGGGCAGGAGGCTTTAGATTTGCTGATGGCTTGGAATACGGGACATCCCGGAGGAGCTGCAACTCTTCATGCTAACGATGCCAAATCAGGTTTAGACAGATTATCTACATTGATAACTATGTCCGATCATGCACCAGATCAAATTGAAAAGTTAATTGCGGAAGCTGTGAATGTTGTTGTGTGCATTGTGAGAACTTCAGCAGGAAGAATTGTAAAAGAAATTATATCTGTAGATGGATACGATTCATCTTCTAAAGAATATTTAACAACTGTTTTATCTTAACAATAAGGAAATATGATGAAAATTTTAAATTTTTTCAAATCAAACATTAGTAACATTTTCACTCTTGCTTTGTGCATCTGTATTGCAATGCTGCCTGAAATTGCTAACGCTTCTTCTACTGGTATGCCGTATGAAGGAGCTTTAGAAAAATTAAAGAACAGTTTAACGGGTCCCGTTGCCCAAACTGTTGCAATCGTAGGTATTGTAGCTTCAGGTGCTACTTTGATTTTCGGTGGTGAAATCTCAGGATTCTTAAAATCTGTTGTTTATCTGATTCTTGTTTGCTCTCTATTGGTTGCTGGAACTAAAGTCATTAGCGTTTTCAGTGATTCGACTTCAGGAGCAAACATAGCTTTTAATTCAGTTCAGGTTATTGATAACAGCCATCAATTCATATCTGATAAAAACATCTAATTTATTTCGGAGATATGCAATGAGAACAGTACCGATTCATAGATCACTTAATCGAGTTAATACGTTCATGGGTGGTGACAGAGAAATTGTCATGTGTTCAGCTCTTATTGCATTTGTATCCGTTTTCTTCGGTCAGTCATTACTTAGTGCTGTTTTAGGAATTAGCTTCTGGTTAATTGTACTGACCGTTGCCAGACAGGTTAATAAGGCGGATCCAATGATGCGTAAGGTTTACATTTCAAACTTGCGTTTCCGTCAGGGATATTTTCCGCCTTTATCTCATATTAGACATCAGGAGAACTTTAGTACCTTTCGCCAGAATTTCAAGATTGGGTTCAAATCATCAGGCTTTGGATATAAGTGATGAATTTAGAATCTTTAATTGTTGTCTGGCTAGTTCTTTTTATGGGATTTATGGCTTGTTGTCTTGCATTAGTGTTCGTTGTTTTAAATAAAATAGATAAAGGTTGAGCATGGATATTATTCTTATTGTTACGGTTATCGTCTGCATTGTCGGGTTAATCGCAACGCTGCTCTTCATAGATTCAATTCAAAATCTATTATCAAAGAAAAAATTTTTTACCTCAGTAAAAAACCGTTCTGGCTTCGCTGATATTCTCAATTTGGCAGCTGAAATTGAAGATGGAATAATCATCTGCAAAGACGGCAGTCTTATAGCCTGTTACGAATACTTTACCCCGGATACAGCCTCTTCGTCAGATGAGGAGCAGGAGCAGCTTTCATCTTATATCAATATGGCTATTAAGGATCTTGGGGCAGGGTATATCATTTACACGGATATGATGCGTATCAGCACAGAGTCATATTCATCACCTGAAGCTTCAGCCTTTCCGGATCAGGTATCTGCACTTATAGATTTAGAAAGAAGAAAGTTTTTTGAAGAACAGGATCAGGTTTTTCAAGGTCATTCTATTCTTACGGTTGTATGGGTTCCGCCTACATTATCGCAGCAGAAAATTCAGGATTTAATGTTTGTGGATACATCTAAGAATAAAAAGAATTCTGCATCACAAACTGATTTAACAAATAATCTGATCAATAAATTTAAAGATAACCTGTTCAGGTTAGAGCAAAAGCTGTCAGTTCCTTTTACTTTACAGCGATTAGGTACAGTTGTCAGAACAGTGCCTAGTTCAGATGGAAGCGAGCAGTTCCCGATTCGGTTTGACACACTTTTAGAATATCTAAATTTCTGTATTACTGGCAAGCAACAGCAAATCAGACAGCCCAGCACTTTGATGTATTTGGATCAGCTTATCGGCTCTCATGATTTTTTTGCTGCCATAACGCCAAAACTTGATGATATGTTTATTGGTGTAATAAACATAGAAGGTTTTCCTGCTGATTCAACACCGGGTATTTTAAACATTCTTACTGAACTTAACTGTGAGTATCGATGGAGCAGTCGCTTTGTCTTCATGGATGAGTATCAGTCTATTGCGATAATGGATAAATTCCGCAAGAAATGGAAACAGAAAGTCCGGGGATTTTTCGATCAGCTTTTCAATACAAATTCCGGCAGAGTAGATACTGACGCTTTATCAATGATGGAAGATTCAGAGCAGGCGATTGATGAAGTTAAGTCTCAGTATGTTTCTTCGGGCTTATATACAAGTGTAGTTGTACTTTACAACACTGATAAAGAAATACTTTCTGAAGACCTGAAGTATGTTCAGCGAATGATAATGAAACAGGGATTTGGAGCCAGAATCGAAACAATCAATTCAACATCAGCTTACATTGATTCTATTCCCGGTCACTACTTTAATCTTCGTCAGCCGATTATGCACACGCTTAACTTTGCTGACATGATTCCAACTAATACCATTTGGACAGGCTCAGATAAATGTCCTAATCCGATGTATCCAGAAAACTCACCAGCATTGATGTACTGTGTGACAAATGGCTCAACACCTTTCAGATTGAATCTTCATGTTAGAGATTTAGGACACACTCTTATTTTCGGTCCGACAGGTTCAGGAAAATCAACTCTTCTAGCAACTATCGCTGCCCAGTTCCGCAGATATGAAGGGATGCACATATACGCTTTCGACAAAGGTATGAGTATGTATCCGCTAACTAAAGCTACCGGGGGACAGCATTTTGCTCTTGGTGGTAGTGATGAATCTCAGCTTAATTTCTGTCCTTTACAATATCTTGAAACTTCATCCGACAGAGCTTGGGCTGCTGGATGGATTGAAGATATTTTAAATCTGAATAATTTGTCATTATCTCCTGAGCAGCGTAATGCCATAGCGGATGCTATTGAGTCCATGTATTCAACAGGATCAAGGACACTTACAGATTTTTCAAATATCGTTCAGGACAACGAAATCAGAAACACATTAAAACCTTACACAATCTCAGGTTTACTTGGAAAACTTTTAGATGCTTCAGAAGATCATCTGAATTTTTCAGATTTCTGTACCTTTGAAATTGAAGATTTAATGAATCTCAATACAAAGTATTCTCTTCCTGTTCTTCTGTATCTGTTCAGAAGAATTGAAAGAAATCTGAAAGGACAGCCTTCAATTATTATTCTTGATGAAGCATGGTTAATGCTAAGTAATGATGTTTTTAAGGAAAAAATCAGAGAGTGGCTCAAAGTTTTAAGAAAGGCTAATTGTGCTGTAATAATGGCAACTCAGTCTTTATCCGATGCTGCAAATTCAGGAATCCTTGATGTAATTACTGAATCAACAGCAACAAAAATCTTTTTGGCAAACATCTATGCAAAAGAAGAAAACAATGCAGCCCTGTATAAATCAATGGGACTTAACTCCCGTCAAATCCAAATAATTTCTTCAATGATCCCTAAACGCCAATATTACTTTGTTTCAGAAGAGGGCAGGAGGCTCTTTGAACTTGCATTAGGCAAGATCACACTGTCTTTTGTCGGAGCTTCTGATAAAGATTCAATTATCAGAATTAAAGAACTGGAAAGAGATTATGGAAGCGAATGGGTTTCCTACTGGCTGGCGGAGAGAAATATAGATCTAGGAGAATTGTATGAAGCAAGATAATGAACAGATTGAAAAAACTAATTATGAAACATCAGGTGCAGATCCTTTTATATCTGCTAAACGTCAGTGGAACGATTACATTGCATCAAATATAGCAGGGCAAAAACTGCTCTATGCACTAACAGCCTTATCACTACTAATTGCTTTGATATGTGCAACCGGAATGGTTTACAACTCACTGAAAAGCAAATACATACCTTATGTTATTGAGGTAGATAAATTAGGTCATGTTGCCTCAGCCAGCGGACCCCTTGAAGTTTCATCCTTCAGAAATGAGAGAGTAATCAGATCAGTCCTTGCATCATTTATCGAAGATTCTCGAAGTGTAACTCCTGATTTAACTGTTCAGGCAAATATGATTCGCCGTCTCTACAACAAACTTAATTCAAGCGATCCGGCAATCATTGAAATGAACAGATACCTCAATTCAGACTCACCAACAAATCCATTCAAACGCTCAGAGAAAGAGATGGTCAGTGTAGAAATCACTTCCGTTCTACAGCAGTCTGAAACTACTTACTATGTTGAGTGGGATGAGCATATAAGAGAGCGTTCAGGAAAAGAAAAATCAGTGTTACACATGAAAGCACTTATCACAATTTACATAGTAGATCCTACTAATTTTACCGAGCAAATGATTCGTGATAACCCGGCAGGAATTTATATTCAGAATTTCAGCTGGCAGGAAATCACCGCTTAATCGAAGAGGAATATATGAAAACAAATTTGAAAAAGATTTTTTGTGCTGTTCTATTTGCTGTACCCATGACTGTATTTGCCACTCCTGAAGTAACTATTGCATCTGATACTGACGGTACGGGTAATTCATCAACGAAAGATGTAAAAGCAAAAACTAAACCTTATTCTGCTGATGCTTCATCCTATGAAGAAAAATATTTTTCTGGTAAAGACTATCAGTTATCGCAACTTGAAAGAGAAGCATTGAAAATATCGAATGATTTTAAAAACCGCTCTGCTCAATCAAAGCCGATTGCAGGAAAAGCTGGTGAAATTATTTATGTTTATGGTTCTCAGTCTCTTGATATCGTCTGTGCTGTTCTTCAGGTATGTGATATAGCGTTACAGCCGGGTGAGCAAATTAATACACTTCATCTTGGAGATTCAAGTCGCTGGTATTTAGAGCCAGCAGTTACAGGCTCAGGCTCAGACGAAATTCAGCACATAATTGTTAAACCTCTTGATGTCGGATTAAAAACAAGCCTTGTTGTTACAACTAATCGCAGAACTTATCACATGAATTTAGGTTCTCACAAAACTCAGTTCATGCCTCTTGTGTCTTTCACATATCCTGATGAAATACAGAACAAGTTTTTAAGGCTTAAAAACTATCAGGATTCTGTTAGCAGTTCTAAGGTACTTCCTGACACTGGTGAATCAATCGAAAATCTTGATTTTGACTACACGATAGATTCAAACGGGCAATCATGGACTCCAGTCAGAGTTTATAACAATGGTCGTCAGACTGTTATTGAATTACCTTCAAATGTTTCATCAGGTGAAATACCTACATTTACAGTTCAGGATGCAGCAACTGAAGAAAATGTAATGGTCAATTATCGCTACATAGGTAACAAATTCATTGTTGATTCTCTGTTCAGACGTGCTGTTCTCATTGTGGGTGTAGGCTCTAATCAGCAAAAAGTGACAATTACAAAGAAATAAAAGGACGTAGAGAATCATGAAATTTATTAACAAAAATTGTGAATTGTTCTTGTCATTCATTGTGGCTCTAGGTCTTACAGGATGCGTTACAAAGCAGACAGTAGAATCTGGAAGTTTCTATACATCTGAAATATCACAGTCCAGAATTGCATCAATAGCTTCAGATTCCGCTGAATTTCTAGCATGGAAATACCCAGCAGCCAAAACAAATTTTGATTTTGCTCCTTCCAATGATTATTTCGGAACTGTTCTCAGAGACAGGCTTCGCACTCATGGATTTAAGGTATCAGAGAATACAGGCTCGGGTTCTCGCACAAAATACATAACTGATAACGATAGTAGTGCAGGGTATATCAGAGTGATTCTATACGTTGATAACATAACTTATGCGAAAAATTACTCGGTTAATCAAAATGGAAGGGATCTGAAATGGACTTCCGTAAAAAACACTGGAGCAGGTAAGTAATGGCTAATCCTGAAGACAATCCGCAGAGTGAATCCGGCTCAGTTTTTACAAACAGTAAAGTCATTTTCATAATTGGCTTGGTGCTGATTATTTTTATCATTTTTATTCTGATGAATGCTGTGATGCAGCCCGAACGCAAACAACAGCAGGAAAATCAAACCTTAAAGAAAGTTTCATCGGCTACAAATGATGCTTCTAAAATTATTGGTGACAGAGTTGCAGGGCTGACAACAGCTCAAAAACCTGTAATACCCTCAAATGCAGGAATTTCAGGTGAAGAAAGCAAACCTGAAGAATCTGTCAAAGAAGAAAAAAAGGAAGAACCAAAGCAGGAAAGATTTAAACCTCTTGAGCCTAAAAAGTTTAATTTAGAAGCTCCGCCAAAGGTTGATGATGTAGATCGTCAAATGGAACAAATGGAGTCAAATCAGATAAGACAAATAAAAATTGAGAACTTCAAACAGGCGGTTTCCAGCAGAACAAAAACGGACTTTAAGCCTCTAGAAGCTCATGCAAATGTCAGTTCTGGTAGAGATTCAATTTCTTCAGAAAGAGAAAGACTTCAGCAGTTACGAAACGGTGGAGCTGATGATTTGTTCAATCAGAGAATGGCACAGCTTCAAATGAGAAGTGGTGCTATGTCTTCAATGTCTGAAAATGCACTTGCTTCAGCCACTACGGGAAATAACAGAACTGTAACCGAGTTTGAGAGCAGAACTCCGGATCCTTCACACTGGATATTGCAGTCTCAAGTTTTAAGACCTGCAAAGTATTCTATTCTTACAGGAACAGTTATCCCTGCTACTCTTGTAACAGGGATCAATTCAGATTTACCAGGTCAGGTAACAGCTCAAGTTAGCCAGAATGTTTATGACACCGCAAGAGGTAAGTATTTACTGATTCCTCAGGGAGCAAGGCTCATTGGTGCGTATAGCAGCAATGTCTTATATGGTCAGGAAAGATTACTCCTGAGCTGGAGAAGAATTATTTTTCCTGATGGAAGAAGTCTGGATATAGGAAGTATGCCAGCTACGGATCAGGCTGGTTATTCAGGAATGAACGACGAGGTAAATAATCATTATATTCGTCTTTTCGGTTCTTCATTAATGCTTTCTGTAATTTCTGCTGGTGCTGCATGGGCTTCAGACCGTACATCTAACAACTATGATTCTAAATCATTTTCTAATGAATTTGCTTCATCCGCAGGCTCACAGTTAAGCCAAACTTCATCTGAACTTATCAGAAAAAATATGAATATAGCACCAACACTGACTATCAGACCGGGATACAGACTGAATGTTATGGTCACTAAAGATATATCAGTAACAGGTGTATATCACGACTATCAATACTAATTTTCAGGATTAATTATGAATAAGTTTAAAAGATTCTTTTTAGCATCCTCTATGAGTATGTGCTTCTCTTCATCAATTTTGGCAGGAGGTATTCCTGTCATAGATCCGTCAATGATTACTAACGACACTCAGAACTGGATTCAGGACACAATGACTGAATTGCAACATCACATTGAAAGTTATGAAACGCTCATAAATCAATATGAAACAATGTATAACCAGTACAACTATATTCAAAATCAATATAAAGGTTTAGTTGATACTTTCAAAAATATACACAATCCACAGGATATGTTAAATGCGTACAAACACGCTGTTTCGATGTATCAGAATACAGTCAATGCTTACAACAATTTTGCAACTACAACAAATCAGAATTTCGCAAATCTATGTGAAAAACACTTAACCAGTCAAACTATAGGTGGATCTGCTTGTTCAGCTGAAGTTGAAGCTTTTTTAAAAGAAATGAACGAAGCTAACGAAGCTGCCAAAAAAGACAGTGATCCTTCTATCGAAGGTTCAACAGCACAGCAAATGATGAAAACTACAGACGATGTAAATAAATTTCTTGATGAAGTAGAAAAAAGAGGAAAGTTAAATCCTAATCAGGATGCCAAAGAGGGACAACTCCTTACAGACTTAAGATCATCAACAATGCTGATGAATAAGCAACTTGTAACCGTTGCACAACAACAGGTTAAAACGACCGAGGAAATAAAAAAGCTTAACCAAAAATTAGATGAGGACAAAGCTGAAAAATTGCTTTACGAAGAAAGACGACACAAACGAGCCGAAGCTTCCAGAAAAAATGCTGAAGAATATAGAAAATTACTGGCAAATTGATTATGAAAAAAATTCTTCTATTGATAATTTGCGTATTAATTACTGATCCAGCGTTCGCAATTACAAGCGGATCTATAACCCAATTAAATTCACTTGATGCCGCTTTTATAAATGAAGCAACATCATTTGAAAAAAATATAACTAAGTATGCAACATCTTTATTTTGGATATTAGCAACAATTTCTCTAGCATGGACTGCTATCGAGATGGGTTTAAAAAGAGCTGAGTTCGGTGAGATTGTTGCTGAGTTGTGTAAATTTATAATCGTTACAGGTCTGTTTTGGTATTTTGTCACTAATGGAACCACTATAGCATACGATATAGCAGACTCGCTGACTAGGATTGCACAAGCCGGAACAGGAAAATCGGGGGGAAATCTTGCAAGTAGTACGAATATTTTTCAGAACACTCTATATTGGGGGTTAATAATATCTGATAGAGTCTTTGAGGCTGGAGATGAACTCGGTATGTCCGATATTCTTCCTAATTTGACAATTTTTGCAACCGCAATTTTGATAATTTTTATATTTATCTTTATTGGATTAAAACTCTTAATTTTGAAATTAAAAATAATTTGTCAAATTTATGCTGGATGCTTTTTTCTTGGTTTTGGTGGGTGTAAATGGACGAGAGATACAACAATCAACTATTTCAGATCTGTGATAGGTTCTGCTGCCCAATTCTTTGCTATTTTACTTATCTGTGCTGTATTAAATACCTTATGTGTATCAGATACTACTACAGGCTTAATTGAAAATGTTAAAAAAGCTGTTGAGGATGATGGTTCAGTTTTTGAAGCTTGCTGTGCATTAATTATGATGCCAGTTAGCTGTTTATTTATTGCAGCTTCATTACCCGGTGCGATTGGAGGTTTATTTTCAGGTAATATTCAATCAGCTAATCAAAATGCCGCACAAACACTTACAAAGTCTATGTCTAACACCGCTAGAGCCGTCACTTCTCCAACAGCACGGACAATCGCAAGAAATATTCCCGGTTCTCAACTTGCAAGCAAAGCTGCAGGCGGAGTTTGGAACGCTGTCAGACATCCAGTAAAAACAGCAGGAGCAGCTAGCAACTGGATGGCTAGAGCAGTCGGTCAATACAAAGGATCTAAACAGGCAAGAAAAGAGGCAAATGCGAATTTATCACAATCAAAAAATAACAGAAGTAACTCTAACAATTCTGTCAAAGAAGGCTCTGATATAAAGAATTCTCAAAGTAATTCAAAGTCACAGGCAAAAAGTTCAGGTGACAATAGTGTTAAGGATGCTTCAAAGCAACAATCAGTTCATGGACAAAATCAAAATACCTCAAATCCTGATAAATCTGCTGCATCTGCAAAAAATTCCGGTGAATCTCCATCAGGGACTGACAGCTCTCTAAACCTTTCAAAAAATGCTAATGGTACTGAATCTAACTCTAACTCTAACTCTAACTCAGCTACATCAAACGATTTAACACCTGAATCAGCAGTAACGCCTGATGCTGTTTTGAAAGAAGCAAAAGAACTGTTCAACTCAGGACACTGTTCTCAGAAGGCAGAAGAAAATGCACTTGATACGGCTCAGAATTTAGCTAATGACCCTAATGTTCCTGATTCAGTAAGACAGCAGGCAAATGATTTAGGTAATGAAATTCTGCGTAATAAGGAAGTAAATAGTTTTAATCGAGCAAGTTCTGGAGGCGATACTTCAAATCGAACTAATGATGAAGCAACAGCAAATCAGCAAAAATATCAAGCTCAGTCTAAAAACTGGTCAAGTGACAGCAATACTCCGATGGGAATGCTGAATCAGGCAAAAGGACTTTATAAATCTGGAACTGCATCAAAAGCCGATGAGCAAAAAGCTCTTATGACAGCTTTGAATCTGGCATCAGATAAAAATATACCTCAGTTTGTTAGAGATGAGGCTCAAAAATTATCCACAACAATTCAGCAGGAAAGTGATGCAAATGCCACTCGCCGGTCTTCTCACGGGATTGGAAATACCGCTATGACTCAGCAGGATATTGAGCAATACTCTCAATCTATAAACTCCGCAAAATCCGGTTTCTACAAATCTGGTACTTCAGTACAAAACAATTCTTCCGGATCTAATAGTAGTCTGTCTCCATTAAATGAGCTTAAATCTTCACAAGTTTCTCAATCTCCTGAAAATAGAAAAACTGATATTGATAATTCGTCTCAGAATAAATCTGCTGTTAATCAAAGTCAGAACAAGTTAAATCAGTCTCAATCGGCAAATTCAAAGCAAAACAACAAACCTGATAATACCAAATCGGATAACAGACATATCAATCAGATTGAGATTGGTGATACAGCACAGAATCAGGAACGTGCCGCTCTTGCAAAGAAAAATTCTGAAACACTGGGAGCATTATGGGATGCAACTGGTGGAAGAGGATTGCGATTTATCAATGATCATCAGCCTTTTCACATGATTACCAGCTATCGTGCAGGTCACGAGATGGCTCGTGAAAGGACAGAACAAAAACTTGCTTCTAATAAACGAGAGTAAAAATTATGAATAAACTTTTAATTGTATCTTCAGCTCTGTTATGTTCATCTGTTACTTATGCAGCTTCTCAAGATGAATGTTCCATTTGGCTCTGCGCTCCGGCAGGTTTTCCGGGTAGCGAATGTTCTGCAGCTCATTCAGCTTTTATCCACAGGATTAAACATGGAAAGTCTCCTTTCCCGTCTTTCTCTTCCTGCTCTGAAAGTATGTCGGGAAATGCTGACGATCCGCTTGATGCAGTTACCGGGTATGCTGCATTTATTCCAGCTCACAAAGAAAGACAATGTATTGAGTGGAGTGAAGCACGTTCCGCAGGATATACAGGATATAGTCAACAGTGTCTCAAGTATCAGGAATACACTGTACCGGACAAGTATGTAGACGGTCGTGCTTGTACTCATGGAATGGGTACAACTGATCCTAAGGGATGCACAACAACATTCTACACAATCAAAGTTATAGACAAGTCTACCGGACAGCAAATAGGAGATACATACTTCTATAACTATTAATCATCATTGGACAGCATAAAACACTTAAAAATGATAATTGCAGATCTTCCTCCTGTAGAACAGGAAAGAATAGTTTGCTCAATTTCCGCAGCTGTTTCTTACGATATTCCAGCAGATATCATGCTGGCAGTAGCGGAAATTGAAGGCGGTGGTCCTGGACTGAAAGTTAATAATAAATCTTCAAATTCTTATGATGCAGGATATATGCAATTCAATAACAGATATCTGTCAGAAATATCAAAGCGATACTCCTATGACTATGAAGATATGGCTTTATCTGAAGGTTGTTATGCTTTTTTTCTGGCGGCTTGGAGAGTTGCCGGGCATATCAAACAGGATAAAGGTTCAATCTGGCAGAAGGCTGCAAATTATCATTCAAGAACACCAAAGTACAATCTGATATATCAGCGTAAGTTGATATCAAAGGCAAACAAATGGGCTATCTGGCTCAAAAAAAATTTTTCTATAAAAAAGGAAATATCAAATGACTGAAGTAAAAAATGAGATTTATCGTTACGATGATAGAACTTATATCAACGCTCCAGAAGCAAAAGACGATGTTGAACTGAGAAATCAAATTAAAGATGCCGGAGCAAAGTGGGATGGTGGTCGCTCCTGCTGGTACTACGTATCAGGAGCAGCCAAAGATGAAGAGTATCTGAAATCTTTTCAGGAAATTGATCCTCAGACGCTGGATAAAGTTGTAACCCGGTATCTTGAAATATCTAAGGATCAGCTGACTCAAGATGTTAAAGATGCACTCAAATCATGCAAAGCGGTATGGGACGGTGACAATCAGGCATGGAAAGTAAAAGAAACAAACAACGTGCTTCCTGATGCTTTATCGAATTTCAAAAGAAAAAACTATGACGAACTTGTTAAAAGAGTTTATCTGGATGTTCCTGTAAACGTAAGAAAAGATAAAGAAAAAACCGCAGGGCTTAAATGGGATAGATCACATCAAGCTTATTACACAACAGTCGGACAGAAAGATCAGGTCGCATCAGAATATAAAGGATTCCCTGTTTTTACTCCGCCTACACAAGTTAAGACTTTATACTTTGAACTGCCAAAAGCAAGGACGGACGAAATTTTCAGAAATCAAATTAAAAATGCAGGTGCAAAGTGGACTCCTACATATCAAGCATGGGTAATTACAATTTCTAAAGAGCATCCTCTGCCTTCAATTCTCGAAGCGTATGAGCCAGTAAAAGCTGAGAATCTTAAAAAGCATGAAGTTCATAAATTTGTAATTCCAGAAGCCGAACCAAAACAACAAAATTCAAAATTTATTAGAGATGAGTTAAGAGCTGCTGGTGTTAAGTTCAACAACTTTGAAAAGTGTTATGAGATTTGGATTCCTGAAGGCGAAAATCTGCCACCATGTCTAGAAAACAGACAAGAAATTCAAAGAAAAAGTGCAACAAATGCCAAAGAAAAACAAGACAAAACACAGGGACAGTCACATTCTTTCCATTAGTCAATGAAAGATCGTAAAGTCTAAAATAAATTTTTTAGACTTCTTGGTAAAGGAACAAAAATGGAAATAAATGAAGATTTTTTTAATTTAACTCCAGCGGAATTTCGAAAGAAGTATCCGGGTGGCGTATATGTACTTGATCCTTTATCTGATGATGAATTTATTGATCCTTCTTCAGAAGAGTATTCACATATAGAAGAATTAACTTCTGAAATGAAAAAGGACTTTGAATTATCAAGAGATATTCAGTTCATATATGAAGGTAACTTAAAAGAGTTTCGGCTAAAACTTGCAGAAATGGAAAGCTCTGGAGATAAGCAGCTACTCTCATCAATGTATTACCACAATTACAAACAAAGAGTGCAGGAACTTGAAAAGCTCAAAGTTGAGCTTGAGAGTGATGGCTGGGAATTTGATTACTAAAAACAAGGATAAAAAAAATGTCTTACATAAACACTAGACTGGAAAAAAATGAAGAAAAGTTAAATGCTTATTACAGCACTCTGGCTGATATTTTCATAAAAATGTATAAGGACAGACAAACAATAAGAAAAGAATTGCTAGGTAAACCAATTTGGGAAAATGCTCCGTCGTTAGGCGGTATATCAAATCCCTTCAATGGTAATAGTGTTAAGCGTTATAGAGGTATGAATAATGCTGCACTAGTAGCTCAAACTGTAGTAAACAGATATAGCGATCCTCGCTGGCTAACTTTCAATCAGGTTAAGGAAGCTGGTGGCAGTGTTCGTCAGGGTGAACATGGGACACCGATAATTTTTGTCGAATCTACTCAGGAAGTTCCAGAAGTGGATGAAAATGGAAATAAAATTTATGATGCTGATGGAAACATAATAACTAAAATTATAAGAGTTGATCCTGCGATTGTTAGGAAATACACAGTCTTTAATGTTGAACAGTGTATAAATTTTCCTCCTGAATCTAAGTACGCAAAGCCGTGGAATCCTAAAGATATGCCACCGCTTGATTTTGATCCTTCAGCACAGGCGGAACACTGGCTTGAAGCCATAAAATCTGAAAAAGGTCTTAAAATTTTAGCTAATAGCGATGCAGCCAGATACTATTACAGTTCTAATATGATAGAACATCCTGCTCCGAATTTTTTCAGCAATCAGACTGAATACTATCATGTTGTTTTTCACGAAATTACTCACTGGACAACTGAGACTGGAGCTAGAAAAATAAATGATCTTGGCTTTTCGCTTGAAGAAAAAAAAGCTTATGAAGAGATGGTTGCGGATTTAGGTTCGTTTCTAATTTGTCGTGAGTTAAATCTTGCTGACGACATTGTCATTAAGCGAATTATGAACTACATATCTGCATTTGCTGAAAAAGGATTATCAGTTAATACTGAAGAAAAGTTCAAAGTTGTAATATCTGAAGCTCTTCGTGAAGCTGCTAAATCGTATGACTATGTACGGAAAATTGTCAGAGACTACGATATAAAACATCAGCATGAAGATGATAGAATTTATCTGAATGTAGATCTTGAAAACAGTGAGGCTGTCAGAGATATAGTCGAAAAACAGGCTATACTCGACACTACAACCCAAAAATACTTTATAACATCAAGTCATAATCCTTCTCTGTTTAAAGGATTCATTGATAACTTTGATGATGTATTAGAACAATATACTTTACGTCAGCAAAATCAGCAAAACAGCGAACAATTATCTGATTCTGCTACTCAAAATGTTAACAACACTTCAGATGAGATACAGGCAACTCAAGAAAAAGAATCAAATGCTCCGTCCGTTCAGGATTCAAACTTTGATATTTATAAACCAGAGAATTTTATAAATTTTGTTTCTTTCGCTTCTGTTATGAAATTTCAGGAGGAAGTATATAAGAATTTAGAAGCCGAAAATCAAAGGCTTTTAGAAAAAGGGTTATCGTCAACAGTAGAAATAAAAGAATTTTTACCTGAAGAAACAAAAAATTTACACTCATCACTTACTAATCTTCTTCTGTATCAGTATCAGACTGGAAACTCAAACGCCACTTATGATCCTTCATACTGGAAGAAGAACATCATGCCATCAACATCCGCTTTGCGAGATGCCGGGTGGAGTCAAATTTTAGATAACTATATCTATAAGAATTATCTTAAAGATGAACAGCTACAATTTAGTAACTTTTCTTTACCTGAACTAACACCAAATCTTGTAGAGCCTGCTCTTAACAATATTACAGAAGCCCTGTACGAAACTCTTGACGTCACTACAGGTGATTTCTTTAATAAGGAACTAATCAATAACTTATTGTCTGACAGTGAATTTAGCAAATATATCAAAGCTTATGCTGAATTTTTCAAATATGACATCAAGATAGAACAAGAGCAAAATCAATCGCTTGAAGCCTCCGCTTCTAATAATTCTGAAAATCAGTTATCAGATGAAGAGCAAATCGTTCAGGAAAGCGAAATCAAACCAAAAACTGAATCTGTTTCACCTCAAGAACCTAAACAAATCAACGAAAATAATGAAAACTCATCGAGTGTCAGAAGTTTTGATCCTGCAAACAATGTTGATGACTATATGAGATACAGTTGCTTACTAGCTGTGACTCGATTTGTTGACCAAATGAATCAGTCAACTTCTAGGTTTGCATCATCATACGCAAGTATCACATCATTTTCAGATGAAGAAATTAAACTGTTTACTGATAAAGTAATAGATATTGTTGAAAAATCAAGGTGGAAGCAAGATCCTAATGTTCTGGTAATTAATCGCTCAGATAATGCTATTGATTTCAGAAGAGAAGGCAACATTCTAGAATCTGTCTCAGATTATATTGTGCGAGGTTACAATAATTCCAAACCTAACATCTCAGAAGAAGCTTATGAAACAGAGTTAATGAATAGTTTTCATATTGCTTCAGAAGGCATTTTCGGTAGCATCAGAGAAAGTTTAATTTCAAGTCTTCGTTTTACAGGCAGAGCAGATCAAACTACACAGCCATATATAGATGAAGAATTGGTGAAGCTATACAACAGACTTTATCATTCGGATCTGGAATCAAAACTGTCAAATTCTAATTTGCAAACTGAATCTGAAAGTGTCATTTCGGAAACACACTCTGAAGAAAACATACAAACAAACCAACAAACTGAAACTGTTTCTCAAAATACATCTTCAGAAATGTCTGAACAGAATGAAAAATCTGAACAGATTTCTAGCCAGCCACAAAATCAGAACATGACAGATATTATTGCAGCTATGCAGCGTCAAATGCAGGAAGCTATGCAGGCAGCTCTAAAGCAACAGCAAGAAGCCTTCCAAAAAACTCTACAGGACGCTTTGACGCAACAGCAAGCAACAATGCAACAGCAGATTTCAGAACAAAATGAGCGGATGCAGGATATTATCAAACAAAAAGATGAAATCATTAAGCAACAACAAGATCAAATAAATAACATCCATACCAAAGCTGAAGAAAAATCAGAAGTACAGATTGAAATACCGTCTGAAGAAGTAAAGTCTGAAGAAGCAAAACATAATGTTGATTTTAATTCTTTTCTGATACGTTATGAGAGTCAGATAAATGATGTGATAAGTTCAATTATAAAATCTGAAAATTACATCAATGCTGTTAACAACAGTGACAAACATTCAGCCAAACTGGAACTGAATACTGCCGTTGACAAGTACATGACAGTTCTAATTTCAGGAGGAAACTTAAATCAGGAAAGTGCTAACTTTCATAATGCGGTTTATTCATCAGATGAATTAAATACTCAATTTAAGGAGTATGTTTTCAGTAACACTTATGATTCTATAAGAAATCCATCTGAAGAACAGGACGTAGTTCAGCATTCAGATGATGAAAACATTCAGGAGGTTGAACCAAACCCAGAACAAAGGGAAAGCGATTCTAATATCACTGATGATAGCAACGAAAACACTATAACTGAACAGCAAGAAGCTGAAACAGAAAGTATAAACAATTCTGAAGAACTTGAAGAACGTACAGAAGATATTAGTGATCCTTTGGTCGAAGAAAATGAACTTGAAAATGAGAATAATCAACAAAAACTAGAATCTGAATTATCTGAATCTACAGCTGACGCTGTTGCGGAAAATGAAACCAATTCTGTTGTTGAAGAGAATGAAAAAATTTTTGATAAATCAAATAATTTTCGAATCAATGTTAGTGAAGATCCAGTAACCGCAAGTTATCTTCGTATAAATCGAAATGTTGAAGCTATCAAAATTCTGAAAGTTATAGAAAATGAAAAGCGATCTGCAACACCTGAGGAGCAGGTTGTTTTAGCTCAATATACCGGGTGGGGTGGACTAGCATCACAAATTACTACTAAGCAAAATGGTAGATATACAGATAGTCGTATCAAAGAAATCAAAGCTATTCTCACAGAGAAAGAGTATAAGGACGCTGTTGAAAGTTCCCTTACAGCCTACTACACATCACCTAAGCTCATATCATCAATTTATAGCACATTAGAAAAGATGAATTTCAAAGGCGGTAATGTGCTTGAGCCTAGCTGCGGAACAGGTCAATTTATAGGAGCTATTCCAGATACACTCAAAGATAAAGTTAACTTTGTCGGAGTTGAACTGGACTCAATTTCAGCCAGAATAGCAAAGCAGCTTTATCCTCATGAAAATATTAAAGAGTGTGGTTTTGAGAAAATCAAGGGTAAAGAAAAGTTTGATGTTGTTGTTGGTAACGTCCCATTTGGAGACTTTTCTGTATATGATCCTCAATACAACAAAGAGAATTTCAAAATTCATAACTATTTCATGAGTAAATCTTTGGCAATGGTTAAGCCGGGTGGAGTAATTGCCTTGATTACTACACATCATACAATGGATTCTCAAAGTTCAGATCACAGAGTGTATATGGCTCAACGAGGTGAGTTTTTAGGTGCTGTGAGATTACCAGCTACAACCTTTGCTCCAGCCACAAATGTTGTTACAGATGTAATTTTTCTTAAAAAGCGAGATCGCATACTGACACAGGAAGAAGCTCAAAAAGAAGAATGGGTTAACTCTAAACCGATCATCATTGATGAAGAGCCTTTTAATGTGAATAACTTCTTTATCAATCATCCTGAAAGCGTAGCTGGCACGTTTGGCATAACTAGCACTCGATTTGGTCTAGACATCACTGTTAGACAAAATGATAACGCACCTTCAGTAGAAGAAGCTTTAAATACTATACAAGGTCGTATCGAGGTCAAGTCAACTACAGTACAAGAAATTTCAGAAGCAGATTTAACTGAAGATCCTTCTATATCTGACTCAATTCGCAAGCGTAAGGAAGAGTATGCACAGTCACAATCTGATGGCAAAAAGTCTAAAGCCAGCACAGATCCTATGGTATATCTTGTTGAAGATACAGTTCAGCTCACAGAGTTAGATTTACTTAAATCAGCATCAACTGATTTTGAAGTTCCTGTAATGTCGTTTGTACTACTCAAAGACGGCTCACTTCGGTATCACACTAAAGGAAGCAGTTACTACAAACTTGATAAAGCTCCTCAAGATATGGTTGATACACTTAAAGCTGTAATCAAAGTAAGAGATTCTGCTCACAAACTCTTAAATATGCAGTCTGACGGTTTACCTCAAGACGAAATTATTAAACAGCAACAAAACTTAAACGATGAGTACGGAAAATTCCGCAGAAAGTACGGCACAATAGGTGAGTATAAGAAGTTGTTCAAAGATGATGCTTCAGCTCAGTTCCTAGAACAGCTTGAAATCAGAGAACCTATTGAGAAAGGAGGAAAATACACTCCAGCAGAACGAAAAGCTGGGGGAAGATTTGTCGGACTTGCCGATATTTTCACAAAGCTCACAGTCCGTCCACCGATTCAAATTGAAAAAGTAACTTCTGCGGACGAGGCTCTCCGTGTATCCCTTGCAAAGCATGGCAACGTAAATATGAGTTTCATATCATCGCTGCTCGGCAAAGATGAAAGTCAGACTAAAGAAATTGCCGACGAGCTAAAAGGACAAATTTTTCTAGATATGGAGCAGACTGTTGATAATGATAATAAACCTGTCTATGTAACAAGAAGCGAGTATCTATCAGGTCATATCCAGCACAAGATAGATGTTGCAGAAAAATTCGGACTATCTGATCAAGTTGATGAATTGAAGAAAGTTTTACCACAATGGATAGAAGGTAAAGATATTTCAATTCAGCTAGCTTCCAACTGGGTTCCTGTTAAGTTCTTAAATGAATTTATTGATGATGAAATTCTTAGTGATAATTACTTTTCTCAAGGAAAAATTAAAGTAAGTTATACACATGAAACAGGAAATTTCAATCTTACTGTTTTAGACAAGAGTAAAAATTTCGATAGAGATGGATGTAAAGCTGTCACCGAATATGGCACTAACCGTATGAATGCCATTGAACTAATTGATTGTGCATTTAGTCACCATACACCTATAGTTTACGATAAAGTCGATGATCATTCGGTAGTAAATCCGAAGGAAACAGCTGCAGCGATTGATAAGCTGGATAAAATTCAAAAGAGATTTAGAAATTGGCTTCTTGAAGATCCTGAACGATGTGCGGAAGTAGAAAAAATCTACAATGAGCGATTTAATTCTATACGTGCAAGAGAGTATGACGGTAGCTACTTAACTCTACCGGGTTCAAATCCACAAATTCAGCTAAAGCCACATCAGCTGAATGCTGTAGCCAGAATCACAGAAGGAGGAAATTCGCTTCTAGCTCATGAAGTCGGTGCAGGTAAGACTTTTGAAATGATAGCAGGAGCTATGGAGTCAAAACGTCTTGGAAAATGCAGTAAATCTCTTCTCTGTGTACCTAATCATATAGTCAAGCAGTTTGAAGAAGATTTCCGCAAGCTCTATCCTAATGCCAACATTATTGTTGCTCGAAAGGAAGACTTTTCAGAAAAGAATCGAAAAGCATTTCTAGCTAAAATTGCTGTTTCAAATTGTGACGCTGTTATTATGGGACACACGCAATTTGCAAAATTACCTCTTTCCAGTGAGAATTTGAATCAATTTTACAGTCACGAAATAGCTCTGCTGATTAAAGCTCGTGAAGCAGCAATTCTCGAAGGCAAGAAACGAGCAGTCAGTGACCTAAATGCCCGTATTAAAAAATTGCAAGCTCGACTGGATAAATTGATAAAACAAGATGATAAGGATCAGGGAATCACATTCGAACAAACAGGAATTGATAAGCTGTTCGTTGATGAAGCACACTCTTTCAAGAATCTTGATACTATCACAAGTATGAGCAGAGTACCGGGAATCAGCAGTCAGGGTGCAGGCAAATCTATGGATCTTCTGAGCAAATGCCAGTATTTAGATTCAATAACCAACCACAAAGGTGTTGTTTTTGCAACAGGCACTCCGATAAGCAACAGTATGACAGAGCTTTTTACTATGATGCGATATCTTCAGTCAGACAGACTTGAACAGATTGGATTAAGCAATTTTGACTCGTGGGTTTCAAACTTCGGAGAAATTAGTTCAGAATTAAAGCTGACTCCAACAGGTAATAAGTTCAATGAGAAAACTTCACTTGCGAGTTTTAAAAATGTTCCGGAGCTAATGAATTTATTCAAAGAAGCAACTGACATAAAACTTGCAGAAGATCTTAAACTGAATGTTCCTAATGCACATTTTGAAACAATTTCTGTTGAACCTTCAAATTTCCAGAAAGCTATAATCAAATCACTGGCAAAAAGAGCTGAAGCCGTCCATAACCACAGTGTAAGACCTGATGAGGATAATATGCTGAAAATCACACATGACGGCAGAGCTTTAGGACTAGATCAGAGAGCATATGATCCTTCTGCTCCTGATGTGCCTGATTCCAAAACTAATGTATGTATTGCAAAAGTTCTTGAAATTTATAAAGAAACAGAAGCAAACAAATCTACTCAGCTTATTTTCTGTGATCAGTGTGTGCCAAAAGAAAAAAATAAGAAAAAAACAAAGACTGATAGGATAGATGAAATCACTGAGAATGATCTAACTAATAAATTAGATTCCTCTGAAAGTGCTTTTGATGAAGACGATATTGATACAGAAAACAAATTTAATATTTATGCTGATATCAAATCAAAACTCGTCAAAGCAGGCGTACCAGAAGATCAAATCGCATTTATACATGATGCAAAAAATGAAGATGATAAGCAAAAGCTATTTCATAAAGTTCAAAAAGGTGAAGTCAGAATTCTTTTAGGTAGTACACCAAAAATGGGTGCTGGAACTAACGTCCAGAACAAACTTATTGCTTTACATCATTTAGATATAGGCTGGAAACCTTCTGATATTGAGCAACGTAACGGAAGAATTATCCGTCAGGGTAATGAAAACAAGGATGTTAAAGTCTTTAATTATGTTACTAAGGGTACTTTTGATGCGTATTTGTGGCAGATGCAGGAAGCGAAGCAGAAATTTATAAAGCAAATTATGACAAGCAAAACTTGCGTAAGAAACTGCGAAGATGTTGATGAAACTGAATTAAAGTATTCTGAAGTGAAGGCTCTTGCTGTTGGTGATGGTCGTATCAAAGAAAAGATGGAACTGGAAGTTGAGCTGAAAAAGCTCCAGCTTCGGGAAGCTGCTCATAGAGATGAACAAAAAAATCTTAAACGTCTGGTTACAACAATTCTTCCTGAAGAGTTGAACAGGCTTACCGCAGATAAAGAGCGATTGAGTCAGGATATTGAAACACTCAAGCAGAATCCTCTATCTGAAGTTTTTCAAGGTATTACTATTAACGGCAAGTTCTTTGGTAAACGAGCTGATGCTGAGACTGAAATTCTCAAGACAGTGGAAAATTTCAATACTCGTGATATTGACTCAAAACCGCTCGGTTCATATCGTGGCTTCAACCTGTCATTAGAACACAAGCCTGCATCAATATGCGAGCATGAACAGTTCTATATTAAAATTAGCGGTAAAAATTCCTACGCAACCTCACCTTTATCGGTTGATAGTAAGCTGTGTAGAAATATACAGCGTATTGATTCTAGATTAAGTCAGGTAGCACAGTCTCTTGAAAAGTGTCAGCTTGACATTGAATCTAAGCAAGTTCAATTAAAAAATTGTTCAAATGCTATCGGTAAAGAATTCCCTGAACAAGAAAAAATGCACGAAGTTGAGTTGAAACTGCAAACTTTATCAGCTTTGCTTTCTAAAAGTGATGGCGATAACGATTTAGCTGAATCTGTATCTGAAACTGAAGAACTTTCAAATACTGAAGAACCTTCAAGTATTGATTTAAGTTATGATGTGGATAAAACACAGAATAATGATAACAGTCATACTGAAAATCAGAATTACGAAACAGATTCTCAATCTCAGCAAATAAAACAAGAACATAAACACAGGATTAGAAGATAACTAATTAGCATCTTTTTAAGCCTCTCTGTTTCAGAGAGGTTTTTTGTCTCTTTCTTTAACTTTATATTGCATATAAAACACTTTGCAAACATTTTTATTTGCAATATAATTTATTTGTAAGGTTAAGACGGAGTCAAAGATGGAATAGTTATGAACGAATTGCAAAGCTTAAAAGATATATGGCTGGAAATAGCTGCTAACCGCAAAACTAACATCTATGGGCTTGCTGACATGATAGGTATGACGAATCAGCAACTTTATCAGTCAATTTTAAAAAAAAGTTTTTCATTAAAAACTTTGGAAAAAATTGCAAGCAAACTGGATCTGACTGATAGAGAAATTGCCTGTATAGTACGATGCAAGTCAGTAGTACAGCTGGAATACGAAAATAAAAATCCGAATAAAACTGAATAAGGAAAAGAAAGACTATGGAAAATCCTATTGAAGAACTTAACAGTGAATCCCTTGATTCAATCATAGCTAGATACAAAACCACTCTTGAAGACTGTATAAATAGTTTCAAGCCTATGTCTGTACCCGGGTTAAAGGAAGATGAGTACGACCTTTCCCTCATTGATAAGGAGTGTGCCGATTATCTTAAAAGTCATACTGAGTTTGCTCTTAAACTCACTCTTGATTCTTTGATTGAGTTTATGGAAGAAACTGAATACGCTGATTCTGAATCAGAAATCAGACCTATTTTCCTGAAAGGAGAAGAAACATTTGCCTATTTGGTTTACAGGTACATGGATCATGACTACATGATACGAAAATTCATACTTGATGATTCATATTCCATAGTTAAGGAAAGAATGAAATATTTGTGTCTTAAATTCGATGAGAACTTAAAGTTTTTCACGGATGGGAGAACAAATGAAAGTGAATTTAATCTATCAAAAGCCAAACAATTAAGCACAGATCAAAATCAGGAAGAAGATAAGGACGATGATCCTTACTCAGAAATAGATTATCTCAGTGCTGAAGATGAAGAAGCATACGAGTCAATGTATAGTGATCCTACTTACGATATGAGTGATGAAGAGATAGAAGATTATACTTTAGTTCAAAAAGCATCTAAATTAGGTGTTATGCCGTGGGAAATTTTACCGCTAAGGGACGAATATAGAAACACTCCGTTTTCCCAGTGGGATGTTAAACCGATTCTTCCAGTGATAAATTACACTCCTAGTTTTGATATACCAGAAGATGAAGATTACCAGTTTATAAATTATGGCTTAAGAGATGGAGACATACTAGTTGAGGATAGATATGCATATTATGCAAACAGTGAGTCGTTTTCTCTGAATTGGTATAAGGAAAATTCAGATCCTTACATCAATAAATTGTTAAAAGCTATGATAGCCGGAAGAAAATCGTTGGAAGACTTTGATTTTCAGAAATATCTCAAGAAAATGACTGAATACAAGTTGGAACAAGATAAGTTATTGGAAGAAACTAAGAAAGAATACCTTGATGATAATGATGAAGAAGGTTTTACAGACTATGTAAACTCGATCAGAGAGTCCATAGATAATTTTCCATACGAAGACGATATGTATATCAGCGTTATCACTGATGATGAACTAAAAGATTATGCACACAGAAAATTTCAACAGGAAAAGAGTGTAGACGTAGAACATTTTATCAACTGGAACAGGAAGTATGTCTATCCTAAAATTTTAAAAACCTCATGATTTTGACCATTGTTATACAAATCAAAGGACGGTGTAATGCCGTCCTTTTTTATTAGTGGATATTAGCCATTCTGTAAAAGTGTATCAAAAGGGTATAGTCATAAAACACACCCTTTATTACGGTCTTTTGACGTATGTCATAAATAAATAAGGGACTTAAATGGCATATGTCATTTAACTCAGTGTATAATATGACACAGTTAAAGTTTGAAAATTGTTGAAATGAAGGGTAACGTAAGAATTTATATAAGAGTTTCTACTGATGAACAAATTTTGGATCGTCAAAACTATCTGATAGAAGATGCAAACCGGCAAGGTTACTACATAGCAGGCGTTTACCGGGAAAAGATTTCCGGAACAATCGAAAACCGTCCGGAGTTACAGAGGTTGATTGAAGAACTGCAACCCGGAGATTTTGTACTCGCTGAAAAAATTGATCGTATCAGTCGTCTACCATTAGAGGCAGCAGAAAGGCTTATTGATAGAATTAAGGCAAAAGGAGCCAGATTACTAATTCCGGGCATTGTCGATTTTTCTGATTTAATTAACGATTCAGAAGGTGTTTCCAAAATAATTCTTTCAGCAGTTCAAAATGTTCTTCTAAAGTTATCTCTTCAGATGGCACGAGATGATTATGAGCTTAGAAGAAAACGACAGAAAGAAGGCATTGAATTAGCTAAAGATAAAGGTAGATTTAAAGGTCGAAAGCCTTCAGAGGAACTACACAAAAAAATCATTGATTGCAGGTATAAAAATAAAATGTCCATTGCTGGAACTGCTGATTTGTTAGGAACTAGTAAATCGACAGTTGCAAGGGTATGCAGATATTACAAAAATCAAAATGTTTGATTTTGAAGAAACGAATTTTTAATTTAATTTGGTTTAATTATGACAAGTTATTATGCAGTAAAAAAGGGTGCTCAAACAGGAGTTTTTGATAATTGGAACAACTGTTCTGAAGCAATCAAAGGGTATTCCGGAGCAGTATATAAGAAGTTTAGCACGAAAGCTGAGGCTGAAGCTTTTTTGGAAGATCGGGATCTTTGGAGTGAACAAGTTAGGAATGAAGTTGATGCAGGTGTGCTTGTTGCTTTCACTGATGGAAGTTTTGACAAAGGATTGAAACGGTATTCATATGGAGTGTATTTTGTCTTACCTGATAAAGAAGAGGGCATATGTGGCTTTGGAAGCAACGAAAAATATATTAGTAGTGCTAATGTTATTGGTGAAATACTTGGTGTAATAAATGCTTTAGATTGGGCTGTCTCAAATAATTTTAGAAAGATAAAAATATATCATGATTATGAAGGATTAGCTAAATGGGTTAATAATGAGTGGACTGCTAATTCAGATGCTGCCAAAATGTATGTTGCAATTTTTAATAATAAATATAGGGATATTATTGATGTTGAATTTGAAAAGGTTCCTGCTCATAGCAATATTTTATACAATGATAAAGCTGATGAATTAGCAAAATCTGCATTGATACATAGAAAAAAAGTTACTATATGTGGTGATAACTGGTTTTCAATACCTTTCTGCAGTGAGCAAGAGTTAAATTCAATCTTGGATTTATTGAAAGATGAATATGGAGAATGTAGAGTTGATATTGCCTCTGTTAATTCTGCCAATAATGATAAACTTGTTTATAAAGTTAATGGTAATGGAGATTGTTTGACTATAACTTTATATAAAACCGGAAAGAAAAAGATTCTTATTCAAGGTAAAGATAGCACTCTTTTTAGAGTCCTAATTGCTGTTGTTGTTGAATTATACGACAAGGAACACGTAGAACAAATATTGGAAAATGCTTATCGTATCCACATAGACAAGGATTCGATTGAAAAAGAATATGGTAACATTGAACAGTATTTTCCGAAAAATTATCCAATTTCAATTAAACGACTATTAAAACAATCCATCATTAATATTTCATATTCATTCGATTGTGAAGATTATTCAGGATTGGTATTCCCTTGTTTGAAGGCTTTAGAAGGACATATTAAGTTTTTATTAAATAAAGTTAAGATTCCTGTTTCGAATACAGGAATTTTTGGTTGTTTTAAAGTGGATAATCCAAATGATATTGCTAACAAGTATCAGCTTTCAGTTAAGATATCCGATGCAAAAAGAAAATTACATATTGAAGAGTGTTATAACTATTATAAATCTCAGCGTGATACGTTATTTCATTATGGAGTTGTTATTGGTCCTACCGATAACACTAGATTTATTGAGAACAAGAATGACGCAGATGAAATTATTAAAACTTGCATTGATTTAATCATACATAAACAATAGAAGTTAATAGGATAAAAACATGTGTAATTTTGTTATTTTAGATACAAAAGATGTTGATTATCACAAATATGTTTTATGTCTTTCGTGTAATAATTTTGTTGATTATATTAAAGATATAGAGGAAGACTTGTCCAAAGAGGACTACTCAGGCAAAATTCTGTTTGATCAATTATTGATTGCTGGTAATGGTTCAAATAGATTCATGAGTTGCAATTTTTCAGAAGGAAAGTTTGACTTTGATTCTGCTGAAAATGTTAGTCCTGTAGAGTATTTTAGGCAAACTACTGTAAATTGGCTTCATGATAACAATGAATGTGTCAGATATTCAATTCTAAATAATGAACAGCGTGAGAAGATTTCAAGAAATCAGCCTTTCTAGTAATGTATATTTTGTCAACATTTTAACCAACTAACTATGCTTACATTGGATAATGTAATAATCATTCTTTCCGTTGAAATTAAAGTATAAATGAAGAAGAACTAAAAAATCTTTGATTAAAAAATATATGTAGGATTTGAAAGTATGCAGGAAAACATAAAGAAGCAAAAAAAATTGTTTGAACTTGAACATTGGAAATATTATTTGTTATTGGAGAAACGTTTTTTGAATTCGTTGGAATATGTAAGCTTGGATAAGGATAATTTAGCTTGCTTTTCAATGGAATTTTCTTCTTTATTATTGCTTATTGGATCTGAATTGGATTCTGTTTTTAAAATTTTCTGTGGTATAAATGATGAGGATCGTTCAACGATTGTTGATTATGCCAATTATATATTAGTCAATAATTCTGAAATTGTTAATCAAGTTATTTTTCTACAACAATATGATATGAGTGTCCAGCCTTTTAAAGATTGGAATATTGCTAAACCATCTCAATCGTTAGTTTGGTGGAATGCTTTTACGAATATAAAACACAATCGATCTAACAATTTGCATAAAGCAAGCCTGGAAAATGTTTTAAATATGCTTGGTGCTTTATTTTATATTGAAATGCTTTATTTAAAAATAATTACAAAAAATTCAAATGTTATGGATGTTTTTGGAGATAACTCAGATTTATTCTTACTTAAAGATTGGACAAGTAAAGCTATTCCTTTAGATAAAGTTTTTGAATATTTAATGACAAAAGAACAATCCAATGCTACGTTTGATGCGTGTTGATTGTTCTTCTTGCAACGCGATTATGTAGAGAAAATTTAATTATGGTCACACAGTAGATTATATTTAATATACAGATTCGTATTTCCTCAATGAAAATTGTAACAAATGGTTAAAAGATGATATACATATTTATCGATTTAGGGTTACCCTCCGTAAGTGTGTTGTAAAAACACCACTGACTATTTATAAACAGGCTTCCCGTTTGAATCTTGATATGTCTGTTTGCACTTTGGATAATTCTCACAACCCCACCAGAATCCATTTTTACCGTTACGGCGGATTAGTCCTCCGCCACATTCCATGCAACGATAAATTTTGCTGATATTTTTTTCTCTGACCCCGTCAATCTTGATATGCGTATCTTTGATTTTTGAAATCTCATTGTAGATTTCGCTTATCTGATGTTTAAGAAATTCTGTTGTTCCAGAGTTAGATATTTCTATCTTTCCTAAGATTCTTTCAAAAATAGCTGTCATTACAGGTGATTTAAACCTTTCAGGGATTGTATCTACTACAGATCTGCCTACATCAGTTGAAACTATATTTTTTCCTTTCAACTCAAGATATTTGCGTTTTTTTAGTTCGGAAATAATCCCTGCTCGTGTGGCTGAAGTACCTATTCCGTCTCCCTCTTTCAAAAGTTTTTTCATCTCAGGATCGACAACGTACTTGTAGATATTCTCCATAGCTTTAATTAAGCTTCCTTCCGTGAACTTTGATGGTGGAGTAGTGGTTTGCTTTATGAATCCTGACTCTATGTTTTTTATCTGCTGTCCAGCTGTAACATCAGGCAATGTCTGATCTTCAGTTCGTTTAACATTACTGTTTTTAGCTTCTGTTTCGCTATCGTCAATACTGTCTGACAATACAGATTTCCATCCAAAAGATTTAACTGTTTTTCCTGTTGCTTTGAAAGTGTAGGGCAGGGAATTTACATTTACAGTAATGGTTTTCTGTTCATAAACGAAATCAGGATAGAAGTTTGCTATGTATCGCAACGCTATTAGTCTATACAGATTTTTTTCCTGCTCTGTAAGTGAGGATAGATTACCGGGTGACATTGTAGGTATGATTGCGTGATGTGCAGTAGTCTTTTCATCGTTCCAGAGTTTAGTTTTAATCCCGGTATCAGCTTTACTGATAGAGTCACTTAAATCCGGCATGGTCTGTTTAATTGCTGAAAGCACATTAGACACATCAGCATATTGAGATTCAGGAAGATAATTACAATCTGTTCTTGGGTATGTTGTAAGTTTCTTTTCATAAAGTGACTGACATATCTGCAAGGTTTCCTCTGCTGAATACCCGAAGCTTGCGGAAGCTGCTGACTGAGCATCAGACAAACTGAAACATAAAGGCGGTTTTCGAGTTTTGATTTCAGATTTACAGTCTTTTACAGTTGCATCTTGGCAACTCTTCAATTCTGTCAGAATTGTTCTGACAGTATCAGTATTTATTAATCGTCCTTCTGAATCCTGACCTGACACAGTATCATCATTTACAAGCTCGGCAATAAACACCTGACCATCTGCATCAAATTTTGCTTTGACAGTATAAAAAGGTTTAGGTCTGAATCTCTGTATCTCACGGTCACGATCTACAACAAGCTTCAGTGTAGGTGATTGAACACGACCGATTGTGATTAGAGTGCGTGATGCCAGTGTATATGCCCGACTCATATTCATACCCACAAGCCAGTCTGCACGTCCTCTTGCTTCAGCTGCGTGTTTCATTCCCTGATATTGACTGTTAGGCTTCAAAGCTGACAAAGCACGTTTAATTGATACAGGATCAACAGCATTGCACCAGTAACGTTTAACGTCTCCTGAATAGTTCAGATATTCAAGAAGTTCATCAATAAGTAGTTGTCCCTCTCTGTCAGGATCTCCACAGTTAACTACACAGGAATTCTTTTTCATAAGTTCAGAAATAATTCTGATCTGCTTTTTGCAGTCTTTCTTTGGAAGCAAAATCCATTTCTGAGGCACTATCGGCAAATCTTCCCAACGCCAGATCTTTTTACCGTCTTTTTCCGGGACAGACGGATCTAAATATTCATCAGGTTCAGCCAGTTCAAACAAATGACCAAAACACCAAGTTACAGTGTTGTTTCCTTTACAGTTGATGTAGCCTTCTTCCTTACCGATTATTCCAAGCTGTTCAGCTACGGCTCTGCCTACTGACGGTTTTTCTGCTATGAACAACATTTTTTATTCTCCTGCCTGCTCAAGTAAATAATGCCAGACAACTCTTGTAGCCTTGCAATCTTCAAGGCTGTCATGAGCTTTGAATTTAAAGTCAGGATCACAATGCTCGGTAGCATTTATCAGCTTATGCCATTTCCAGACGTTTCCATGTTTAGTATCAGGTTCTCCGATGTATTCAGCATAAGCTTCCATACAGCAATTTAATGAAGAAGCTCCTGACAAAGTATCATCAAGAAAACGTGAATCGAAAGCCATGTTGTAGGCTACAACATCCTTATCCCGGAACAAGTCTCTCAGAAATTCTTTGATATCAGAAAAACAAGGAGCATTTTTTACCATAGCAGGAGAAATACCATTGATTTTCATTGCTTCTGTCCATTCCGTTTTGGTCTCAGGTTTAATCAGGGAATGAAACAGACAAGTCTGATTATCATCCAGAACAGAAACACTCAGCAATTCATCATCAGCCTTAAGCCCCGTTGTTTCAGTATCAACGTAAACATAATGTTTCATCATTTCTCCTTAAAAAGTTATCAGTGGTACAACAGCAGTTAAAATTTCGTCTCTATGAATTATGCCGAAATATCTTGAGTCAAAGCTTTTGATATTTTCCCCGGCTACAATGATTTCATTCTGCTGTAATGTTCTGTTATGAAGAACAGAACTTGTAATTATTCTGCCTAAACTGTCTTTTGTTCTTGGTTTAGTATCTGGGATCAGTTTTCCATTGATATAAATACCTTCTGACGTTAAATCTGCTACATCACCTGCAAGCCCTTTGATCCGCTTCATCAGTGATGTATTAGCATCAAAATAACCGTATTCAATTCCCTGATTGAATTCTTTCCCTCGTCTTTCTGATAACAGTTTTGTATTTATCAATACAACATCATCAATGTTGCAGCATGGCTTATCTGTTTTGTACCAAATACCCACTGGCATTGATTCCGTATAATTCATGACAATGTTACTGTCACAGCAGAGCCAGAGCTGAACAGTGATAATTAAGAAAATAATTGAACAGGCTATTTTATGCATCGACATTTCTCATTCTTTTCTTCTTCAGGATCACTAGGAGTTTCATTATTTGTATAGGTCAAAGAAGATGAATTTTCTCCTTTTTTTGATTGTTTTTGCTCGTTAACAACTACACCTGAGTTATTCGATTCATCAGATTTTTCAGGTCGTTTCGCTTTGTTGTTTAAGGAATTAAGCAATTCTTCTTCTGAAACCTTTGATTTTGGAGCAATAGTCGGTTTTCCGTCTTCATCTCTGAATACACGATCAATATCAGTAATTACGTCTGACTTTTTAGGTGCATCAATGGCAGAACGCTCGCTGAAAACAGGATCTTTAAAATATAGAGGTTGTTCTCCAAAAATAGGAGGATGTCCTGCAGAGAAAATCAGCATTTTTCCGGCTTTCTTGATCATTCCGTCAGGAGTTTTTACAGCACCCGGCAAAGATTTAACCTCACCCGGAGTAAGGAGTCGCCTTTGTGTTTCCTGAACAGAATATGAATAACTAGCTTTTAATCCGGATCCGCTACGGCTTTTTACTTCTCTGACAACAGTTGTTTCACCAGTCATTTTTGAAATGTATTCACAGGTGTCTTCTTTAATTGCCGGGAAGCAGTTTTGAATATGACAGTTTGAAGATACAGATTCATCTTTACCGTATGCTGAATAGAGCTGACCTAAATCCTGAGTAATTAGGTAGCATTTGATACCATATCCAGCAACGAACGCTAAAGATTCCTGCACAATTTCCATCTTTCCCAGAGCAGGAAATTCATCCATCATCATAAGGAGTCTGTGAGTATAAATCTTAACTGTTTTACCTTTATCAAATTTCATTTTGTTAACTA
>JAEEGK010001475.1_pt1 | contig 59020 bp, 56 predicted proteins | sample 8958771 | NCBI WGS metagenome assembly JAEEGK01 (sample SAMN16246547, study PRJNA631951) | gut metagenome | biome: gut microbiome; feature: rumen; material: SC-attached | host: Bos | place: Iran: Karaj | collected 2018-10 | reverse complement strand
CCATTGAAGGCATACCCATACCACTACCCATTACAGTTACTCGTTTTCCTTTATAATAACCAGTATAGCCTAACATATTTCTAACGCTAGTAACTAATTTAGCATCACTCAAAAAATTCTCAGCTATATATTTAGCCCTTAGTGGATCACCAGGCATTAATACTATATTTGCTATATCATCATTATTTTCAACACTAATATGAATAGGATTCGCCCCAAAATTCATATAATCACCTATACTTTCTCACTATTATCAGTGTATCAAAAAAAAGGCTAATCTACTAGCCTTTTAAATTTATTTTTAACCAAGTTTACATTTTTATGACAATTATATTATTATATAATTCGATAAGGTTCAGTTAAAGTACCTGCATAATTATCCATATCTATTTCTATATCTTTTTTTAAGTAAAATACTCTTCGAACACCATAAGCGCCGCTGGCATTACTACTAAAAACACCGCCGTTATTATATATAAAATTAATACTACCAGCAGCATTATAGTTATGTGAATACTCTTGAATACTAGCACTTCTTGTAATCGTCCATTCCATCACACCACGATAAAGCCAATTATTGGCAATTGTTGTATAATTTCGGTAATCATTATTAGAATCATCTGAACCTAATGGTCTTATCCATTCACTTTGTGGGGCAGCATAACCATAATCACTTACATACATCAAACCTAACTTATTAAATATCTCTGTTTTTCCATCACTTGAGCTATAAAAATTTTCTTCATTATTTACATTAACTCCAGAATTGGTAATTTCATTGGTATAAACTGTACTCATTGGAGTGGCTCTGCTAATATTATTCGAAGTATTTCCCCCAACTTTCCACGTAACATTGGCAATTTTATTTCCCCAAGAACCTAAGCTATTTAAGGCATTAGTATTTAAAGCTATTGTATTTAATGCACTTCTTCCCCAAGCACTATAACTATTGCTATATGATCCTAAATTTCCCAACTTCATCCAATAAAAACCATTAACACTATACGATGGCCTATTACCAGCTGGACCTCTGTATGGGCTATCAAACGATACTCCACCAGATATTGTCACTCCTAAACTAGTTTCTGTCTCATAATCATTTCTAATCAATTTATACAACATTTGTCTTTCAGTTATTATATTGTTTGGATCATTATCATCAATTACTACATCTACTGGTATTAAGCCAATAATTCGGTATATATTTTCATCTGGGCATGTTTGAGCATCTGATCCAAAACAAACATAGTTATTGGGATTAGCTCCAGCATATCTATATGACCCATCATTTGCTCCGTTTTCTAGCGTATTATCATGATGATATAAATAACCATTGGCCAAGGTAATGGCATTGGTAGTTGTAGGATTAAAATCTAAATCTAATTGACAAGCTAACTCAAAGGGATTTTTTTCACAATAATTCAAGTCATCTTTTTGAATTATTATTCTTCCTGATATTTCTTTGCCAGTATTTTCATTTTGATTAACATCCAAATTAATCATTGTAATTACTACCCGCCATGTCTCTATAGTTGTTTGATTATTACTTGCATTGATAGCATGATTATCTAATAATGCCTTTACGTCTCGCAATCCTGTTATATCGTATCCTGTTACTCCCTTAATTGTTTTTTGAGTTCCAAATTCAGTTAATGTTACTAATTGGTTATTGCCGTCAAATACTTGTAACATTAATTCTGGATCATGATTGATATTAGCTTCACTATATACTATTGGATTACTATCTAACCGCAAATATAAATAATAATTCATTGTTGCTGAACCTGTCTTATTATTTGGTGTCAAAGTTGCTGTTGCTGTTGCATCTCCACTTTGATTTGTTCCATTCTCTGCGAAATTTGCTTGAGTTACCGTAAATGATATATCTTGATCAATACTAAATGTTAAAAGATCTGTTGTATTACTTGTTACGATGGCATTATTAATTGTTGTGCCTCCTGCTTGTGGTGCAAAGAAGGCATATGTTAATCCTATTACTGTAATTAGTAATAATACTCCTAATAAAGCATAGTATTTTTTTTGGTATTTCATACAACTCACCAATTATAATGTATCACAAATATTAATAATTGAAAATTAAAAACAAGTGTATTTGACACTTGTTTACTTATTTCAAGAAAAATAATATATCTATCTTATCTAAGAAATCACCTTTAACTATATCAGTTACTTTTAATAATTTAATAATAGATCCAATTATCAAATAGATACTTGCTATACAAAGAATTAAACCTATTGCTCCCCCTAAACGAATTAGAAAGGCTTCTATTATTAATACAAGTAAACTAATACTTAATATGATAGTATACTTTTTAATATACTCATTCATTATTTTTGTTTCCTTTCTAAGTATCTTTTAAGGAATTCTAAACCTACTACTAGAATACCACCTAGAATAAAGGTAATAATTTTAAATGTTTTAAATGACATTGGATCTAATGGAATTTCTAAAGTTGTTGGTCCCATAACAATTGCATATAAAGAACCTATCATTAATCCAAGAATCATATACATAGTTGCACTACGATATTTTTTTAAAGCCAGTTTAATACCTCTAATTACTAGTACAATACCAGCAATAACACCAAGACCCATAATTATTAATGCTGGAGCTCCTGCAAAATTAAAATGCATTAACTCCTTAGCAGCAGTAATAACAGGAATATATAGACCAAATATTAACATTAATGTTGAACCAGATATACCTGGAAGTACCATAGCTGATATAGCTACCATAGCTGCAAAAAACATATAAATAGCCATTCCAAAATTAAAGTGAATAATATCTACTGATGATGCATTACTTTTCATTGGATTAAAATAAGTAATTAAGGCAACTATTGCTATACCTATAATAGTCCATATAATATTATAATATTTACCTTTTAAAGAATTTTTTTCTTCTTTAATAATTAAAGGAATAGAAAATACTATAAAACCAATAAATAATGATGATACAGCATATATATGACTTTTAAATAAACTACTTAATACTAATACAGCAGATACTATACCAACAATCCAACCAATACCTAGTTTAATTAGAAATTTTATTGCTTCCTTTTTCTTATTCTTATCACCATAAATAATATCATCTAAAGAATTAATAAACTTATCATAAAAGCCCATAATAAAGGCAATAGTACCACCAGAAACACCAGGAACACTATCCGCTAAAGCCATAAAAAACCCTCTTATTGCATTAATTAAATAACTCATAATCCACATCCTTTAAACAATAATTATTTTAACATAAATTAATATTATTAGTAAATCCTTTTACCATTACAAAGTGGATTTAATAATCTTTTTTTTACATAAGGATTATCAGTATTTGGAATATCATCCTTAGTCATTGTTTTAAATTTTTTTAACATACCTTGTAACTCAGGATCATCTGAATCTTTAAAAGTACTAAGTAAATCTACTTCATCTAAAGTATATAAATCTTCATAACTAAAATATTCAAGTTCAATTGCTCTTTTAGTAATACTAGCTAGTAATTCCATCATATAATTATCTTCCTTAGTATGACAGTATTTATCTATTAAATTGGAATGTTCTACAACTCTTTTAGTAATATTTTCATCACTAAAGCCAATTTCCAATTCTTTATCCTCATTTGTAATAATGGTAGCATTTTCCATAATATCGTAGATATCTCTAAAAGTAATACTATCTGTCCAACCAATACCGGTTAAAATAATACCATCAAGTCTATCTGCACATAATTTAGGTCTTTCATTATCTACAATTGGATATTTTTTATAATTAATAATATCTTCAATAGAAATATCATCAGCTTCTAAACATTTTTTTAAATATGAATCATTTCGTATTATTGCCCCAGTAAAAGCTTCTGTACTTTCTTGTTTTACATAATCCTTATTCATATAATCTATAACATGAGAAAAGCATGGTGTACCTACATCATGGAACAACGCCGCAATAGTAGCTGTTTTATCTTGAGTTAATTTATATACCAATAAACTTGTTGTTAAAGAATGATCAAATCTACTAATAGATTCTTTAAAATCATATATTTCTCTTGATGCATAATCCATACCACAAAAATAACCAATTCTTTTTAATCTATCTAATGATGGACATTCCAAGTATTTAACCAAAAAATCAGGTATATTTGGATACCCTAATTTACTTAAGTAATACACTAATAACATAATAATCTCCCCTTACGGAGAATTATTATATCAAATTATTAGTAATTATCAAGTTTTAATTATTTAAAGTGTATATCAACTTCTTTGTTAAATCATCTAAATCTTTATAGCTAATTAATTCAATTGTCTTATTTCCCCCAATCATGGCACTTATATTGATACTTGCATCATAAACACAAATAATTCTTTTACCTAATTTTTCGGCATAAGCTATTTCGTAACCAACGCCTAACGATGGTGTTGATACTTCAGCTACTACTATATCACACTCTTTTAACCAATTAATATCTCTGTTATATATCTCCTCAAAAGACCTATTTTTTTCTAAATTATTAACATTAGGATCAGCTACGTGTTTATCTAATACTTCTCCATATTGTTCTAATATTTCATTTATTTTTATACAAATATTAACTTTCTCTCTTCCCCCTCTTATAGCACTTGCAAAATAAAATTTCATATTTAAATCTCCTTTTATTTCTAACGATTTCTATCTACTGTAGTTAAATCATCAGTTATTTTAAATCCTTCCCTCACCATTTCTATGGCTATAGTGCGAGTTTCAAAAGTAAAATCTTGTTTAAATATTTTAATAATATACTGTATTTCATCAAGATGTCTTTGGATATCAATATTTACTTCACTATAATATTTTTTCTCATCGTATCCTTCATTTTTAAAATCCCCATAAGAAATAATATAATAAAGAGTATCAAAATCTATATTAAATTCTTTTTTTAATTCATCCTTATTTTTTAAATTAATAGGTATTCTAATATAATTTACTTTAGTAGTTAATCTACCCAATCTTTCTAGAGCATTACCTCCGATATAGTAGGGTTTTTTATCTCCCGTATCAACATGTTGATGAATATATCCTTTTTTACGTAAATTATAATAATTAGCATTCTTTAATTGTTCAAGTAAATTAGCAACGCTTTTTTGTGTTTGTTCCTCTCTACCACTATGGGCATTAATCGTTCTTTCTTTTGATTCATTTATATAACTTGTATATATAAGTAAATTACTATTTTTTCCATAATCAATATTATCACTATCTACTTCACCAAGACTATTTAGATAAGTTTCTCCACCTTCTTGTAATTCATTATACATTTCTTGATATTCTAAAAGTTCACTTTTTTCAAGTAATTCTGCCTCTCTTCGAAGTATTTCCATTAATTCTATCATTTCTCTATATATTAAAATAATTTTACAAACCTGAGCATATTTTATTAACTTTTCTTTTGATAATGAATAAGTTTTCATATAATCATCTAAATTGTTACCATCTAAAATATCATTAAAACAATAATACATACTTTCTGGTATTAAATCTTTGTAATAATGTACTACTTTTTTTATTTTTTCTAAAAATTCCAAATCAATGTTATCCATAACTAACCTCTACTATCTACAAAAATTATATCATATAATGTATTATTTTCATACAAAAAGATGTCAAGTTGACATCTAATTGTTATTTATTCTAATACTTTTCTTGTTCTTTATCCCATACTGTTCTTATTTTTTTCATTTTCAAATGTCTTACTTATAATTGTTAATTTTTTTCCATTATTACCCCCTCCTTATTTATGTATATACAGTACCACACATTCGTTCTGTTTTTAATATTAATATGCTTTAAAATCATTATTTTGGGGGATAATAGGTTTAAATTTTTATTAAAAATCACACTTAACATAACATACCATGAGCATGGGTATTACCAGCAAAACTATCAACCATTTATGGGTGTTTTCGACTCATAATTAATCTTTTTTCTAATGGTAATATTTCAGTTTCATTATTAATACCAAGTTTATTTGCAAGTTCGATTGAACTATTTAATAATTCTTCTAAATTTGAATATGGTTTATTATTAGTATCCATTTTATATAACCAATCTAGGTATTTAATCTTTTTGGCATCATCAGGTCTACCATAAAGCACTTTCCCTGTATGAATCCAGTATCCAAATTCTACATTTGTTGTAAAAGCTGGCATATCTGGTAATGTTCTTGGAATCCAAAAAGCAATTACTGAAGCATTTGATAATGCATCTCTTTCCCACTGTGCTTGATCAACATAATCTGCTTTAGGTTTCCATGTTGAATATTCTGGAACATATACTACTCCATCAAAGCCACTATCTTCTAAATACTTACAGGCACTTGTTCTCCATGATTCAACATTCTCACCTCTTGGAGTTGGACCTGCTAGAAATATTGATTTATGACCTTTTAATACTTCTTGATCAGAATAGTTTATAACCATATTATTACCTTCTTTCTAATATTGCAATGCTTTCACAATGTTCCGTATAACTAAACATATCAAATAAGTAAAAAGAATTAATATCATATTTTTCTTTTAAAATATTTAAATCTCTAAATAATGTTTGAGGATTACAAGAAACATAGATTATTCTTTTACTATTACTATTAATTAAATAATTACAAACAGTATTACTTAAACCAACTCTTGGAGGATCAACAATAATAGTATCATAATATTCTTTTAAACCCTTTATAGCTTTACTTGAATCTTGTAATATAAATTTAGCATTATTAATACCATTCAATTTAGCGTTATATGAAGCATTACTAATAGCATTACTAACGATTTCAACACCAGTAACATTTTTAGCATTACTAGCAACTTGCAAAGTTATTGCTCCTACTCCACAATATAAATCTAATATATTATCACCATAAATATTTTCTTTAATAATATTAAACATTTTACTAGCAACTAAAGAATTAACTTGAAAAAATGAATTATAACTAATTTGATAAACTATATTATTAATTGTTTCTTTAATAGTATCTATACCATAACATAATTTATCATTAATAATAATTCCGATAATATTAGAACTTATATTATCCAAATTAACTGGGTCTTCTGTAGTAATTATTAAAAGTATTTCATCTAATTCATTACATCTAATAGTTATTAAACCATTTTTAATATTAAATAATCCCAAATTACTAATTATATTATTAATTGATTCTTTAGCTAATAAACAATTATTTATAGGAACTATTTTATTAGTATCAGATTCATAATACCCTATTTTTCCATCTATAATTTTTAGTGATATTTTATTACGATAATTTAAACATTTATCATTTTCAATAACTGTGGGTTTAACTGAATAATTATGCTTTTTCAATAAATAGTTAATATTATCCTTTTTATACTTAATTGTATCTTTATAACTAATATGTTGTAAATCACAACCTCCGCAATTATCAAAATAAGGACACTTCGGAGTAATTCTAATTTTACTTGGCATTATAACTCTTTTTAATTTACCGATATTATATTTTTTAGCCTTCTTAATAATTTCATATTCTATTACATCACCAGGAGCTGTTTTAGGAACAAAGGTTATTACACCATTATCATATAATATCCCCCTACCTAGATTATCAAATTTTTCAATTTCTCCAATCATATATTGACTCACCTAATTTTCAGTATATATTAAGAATTATTTAATGTCAATTTTTCTAATAAATACCAAAAAATGGTAAATATTATTAATGGTGATGATATGAATCAATTAATAAAAAGAATTAAAAAAGAATTTAATAATAATCCAGATTTAATAATTAAGGATATTAAAATAAACATATTAAGTACTATATATATAGTTTACTTAGAAACTATTAGTAGTAGTGATAAAGTAAATAATTATATATTAAAGAATTTAATTAATAAATTAAATAAAATAAATAAAAATAATATAACTAACTTTCTTGCAGGTCCTAATTTAGTAACAATAGATAATCCAGACTTAATAGAATTTTATCTTACTAATGGATTTACTATAATAATATTAAATAACCAGGTATATGCTATCGAAACTAAAGCTGATATTAGTAGAAGTGTATCGGAATGTAGTGTTGAAACATCAATTAATGGGCCAAAAGATTCATTTACGGAGAATATTCAAGTAAATATTGGATTAATTAAAAGAAGAATAAAATCTAATACTTTAAAAACTATTAATAAGTATATTGGGAGAAAAACTAAAACTTGTGCAAGTATCCTTTATTTCGATGATATCACTGATACTAATCTTATTAAGAAAATAAGTGAAAAAATAGCTAATATAGACATTGATGGTATAACAGATTCCTCCACTTTAGGATTTTTTATTGATGATGAAGCCAAAACAGTATATCCAACTATTATGCAAACAGAAAGACCTGATATTGCTACTAAAGCATTACTTGATGGAAAAATTGTTATATTATTAGATACCTCACCATATGCTTTAATACTACCAGCATTCTTTTCAGATTTCATTAATCCTCAAATAGATAGTTATAATAAAAGTCAAAATATTAATTTTATTAAAATTCTCCGCTTTTTAGCATTTTTTATATCCATGATAACTCCCGCTCTTTATATAGCTTTAATGAATTATAACCAGGAGACTATACCTACTGACTTACTTATTAATTTTGTTATTCAAAAAGAAGGAGTACCATTCCCAACTATAATTGAAACGATTATCATGTTACTCGTCTGCGAAATTCTAAGAGAAAGTGATCTGAGATTTCCTTCTAGTTATGGATCCGCTATATCAATTCTTGGAGCCATAGTACTCGGTGAAGCATCCGTTTCTGCAGGTATTGCCTCCCCAATTACCATAATAGTTATTGCTATTACTTTTATTTCATCTCTTACATTTACTAATATTGAACTTAATAATGCTCTTCGTTTCTTTCGATTCATCTTTATCCTATTCGCAGGTTTCTTAGGTATCTATGGTCTTACTTTAGCATTTATTTTCTTTTTAATATATACTACTAATACTAATTCTTTTGATAAGCCATATTTTGCTCCGATAAGCCCTTTTAATAAAGAATACTTTAATGAGTCAGTAATTAATCAAGAAGTGATTAAAAATACCAAAAGAAGCACATTATTTAATATAAAGAATAGAATTAGACAAAGGTGATTAAATGACTAAAGTAATCAAAGTTATTACTATTATCATAATTTCTTTATTAGTAACTTCTTGTTATGATTATAGGGAAGTAAATAGTATAGATATCATCACCGGTATTGGTATCGACTACCAAGATGATGAATACATTACTACTTTAGAAGTATTAAAAAATACTGGAGATAAAACAGCTATAAAGTTAGATACTGAAATTATTAGTGGCAAAGGATCATCACTATCAAGTTCCTTAGTGAATGCCACCAATAATTTAAATAAAAGTCCTAACTACTCCCATTTAAAAGTTATGATTTTAACTAAACAGGCTTTAGAAGCTAAATGGTTTAGTATTATGGATTTTTTCTTAAGAAATACTGACTTTAGAGAAAATTTTTATGTAGTAATAACTAACGATAAACCAATTGAAATATTTAACACTAAAGATTCAACTACAAAAGTAACAGGTATATTAATTGCAAATCTATTTGAAAATCAAAAATACAATACAATAGACCAAAAATTTGAAGATTATGCAACAGATTATCTTTCATTCAATAAAAACTTAATATTTACCAATGTAGATATTATAAATAATAAATTAAATCTTAATGGAGCAACAATTTTCAATAATAAACTACATGAGTTATCTAAAGATAATGTAGAAATATATAATTTGTTTAATGATTCCAATAAAAAAATAGTCCTCGATAACTATTATGATAGTAACGTATTTAGTGTTATTATAACTAATTCTAATTTAAAAACATCCATAAAAGATAGTACCATTCTAGTAAGTGGCTCTATCAATGCTAAAATACTTAATAATGAAACTAATATTAATATTAGAAATCTTAAAAACATTGATATGTTAAATAAGGATTTTAAAGAAATTATTGAAAATAGAATTAATATCTTATTTAAAATAATCAAAAATTATAATACAGATATATTTGGTATTGATAATATGAACTATCAAATAAATAGAAAAAAAATTAAAAACTATTGGTTAAATCTAGATATTAAAATAAATATTGATTTTAATATTGATAAAAAAGGTTTAATATATGAGGTAGATTATGAAAAATAATACTCTTACTTATTTTTTAACTAACACCCTCTTTCTAGGAGGGGGTTTATCACTTATATTTAAATATGCCAATCATGATGCATATATAGCAGTAATATTAGGAACTCTTTTAGGAGTAATTATTCTCTATATTATTCATAAATTTGTTATCAATAAAAAACTATCAATCCCAATTATAATCCTTTATTACATTTATTTACTAAGTATAGTATTTATAATACTAATTACTTTATCAACATTTATATCAAGTTATTACTTAACTAAAACTCCATCAGTTATCTCTTGTATTCCTTTAATAATACTTGCTATTTATAGTAGTAAAAATATAACTAAAATATCTTATGTAGCTATACCTTTATTTGTAATAAGTATATCTATTATTATATTTAAATCAGCAATCCTAATAGCAGATATTAAACTAAGTAATATCTATCCAATTCTTTCATCAAACATATATGATTTATTTAAAGCAACATTTATCTATGCTATATTTTCTACTACTCCATCAATCCTTCTATTAAATGAAAAAGTAGAATTTAATAAATCATTAAAATATTATTTGCTATCAAGTATACTTATTCTAATAACGACATTTATTTTAATTACTACCCTAGGTAGTTTAATTAATACCCTAAGTTATCCAGAATATTCCATACTAAGAAGAGTAAAACTATTAAATTCAATAGAAAATATCGAAGGAATACTTGCTATTACTTGGATATTTGATATCTTTATTACTTTATCAATTTGTAGTAATAAAATAAAAGAGTTATCCAATACAAATAGTTATTTACTACCATTCATATTAATAACTCTAATAATGGTTATTATTAATCTAACCATTAATTCTAATTATCACAATTTAATTGTAATATATAATTATCATGCTATTGTCTTATCATTAATAAGCTTTGTACTTATCACATTTATTAGTTGGTTTGGGATAAAAAGTAATGATTAATCATAGTATTTAGTACAATACGCCGTTCCATCACTATATACGTCACACATAAACATATCGTCATATCCGTAATTTATGGCACATCTAATACTACCATATGAAAAAACATGGCACGAATACATTTCGTCAAATAAACAATAAACGCCGCCACTACTATTTTGACAATAATAATTTGAATTAGCTGCATTTGCATCTTCAGAGCTATTATAAAATAATGATCCAACAACGTTTCCTAAATCTGCTTTTAATTTATCTCTTGTAGTTGCTCCATCGATTTGATCTTGGGCGTCTCCTACCCAATAATTTGCTCCCATACAAAATTCATTATTCGTTGAATGATAATACAAACAAACTTCATGTTTCACAACATTATTATCAGTCATAGTACTTCTTATATACAATGGTAATTGATTAAAATTATGATCAAATTCTGAATTAGTATAAGCTAAATCAGTAGCTGCTGCTAATTCTTCTCTACTATTATATACTCCGTAAAGTCCTGTTCCACTAGGAACTTCATCTGCTGGGATTTCTTCATTAACTGTAAAACCGTTGTTCCAATACACGTATGTTATAGGATCATCTAAAGAATCTTCTCTGATTATTATTTCTGCACTAATCTCTTTTCCTGTATTATCATTTTGATTGACATCTAAGTTTATTAATGTTATTACTACTCTCCAGTTTTCAATTGTTGCTGTATTATTACTTGCACTTATGGCATGATTATCTAATAGTGTCTGTAAACCCTCTATTCCAGTTATATCATATCCTGTTATTCCATTACTTGTCTTTTGTGTACCCAATCCTGTTAGAGTTACTAATTGGTTATTTCCATCAAATACTTGTAACATTAATTCTGCATCTTGATTGGTATTGGCTACACTATATACTGTTGGATTACTTTCAATATTTAAATACAAATAGTAATTCATTGTTGCTGCACCAGTTTTATTATTCGGAGTTAATGTCGCTGTTGCAGTTGCATCTCCGCTTTGGTTTTCTCCATTTTCAATAAAATTTGCTTGAGTTACAGTAAAACTTATATCTCTATTAATACTAAATGTTAGTAAATCTGTAGTATTTGACGTTACTGTAGCATTATTACTTGTAGTTCCTCCAGCTTGAGCTGCAAAATATGCATATGTTGTAAGAGTTACAATTAATAATAAAATTATTACTGCTCCTGCTGTTAATAATATTTTATTTCCATTTTTTTGTTTCATAAGACAACCACCTATCATAAATTAATTATAACATAGATAAGAAAAAAAGTGTCATCTTTTTGACACTTTTATAGTTTACTAAGTCTTTCTTTAACAAGTTTACTAGCTAAGGACATATCAGCATTCTTACCACTTAACGCAGTATTTAAGGCAGCCATAACTTTGCCCATTTCTTTCATGCTTGTTGGTTTAACATCACTGATTGCTTTATCAATAACTTTAGTTAATTCCTCTTCACTTAATTCTTCAGGTAAATATTCATTTAATATTTTAATTTCATCATTAAGTGATTCAACAGAACCAACTTTACCATATTTTTTATATTCAGCTACTGAGTCCTTACGTAATTTAACTTGTCTTTTAATTACTGCAATTACATCATTATCTGTTAAAGTACTTTTTTTCTCAATTCCTTCTAATTGTAAAGCACTTTTTAACATTCTTAGAACTGATAATCTAAAAGTATTTTGTTCTTTCATTGCAGCTTTTAAATCTTCATTAATCTTATTTATCATATCTTAGCCTCTATTTTTCTTATGGGAATTCTTAATTCCTTCCTTAATCTCATTTCTTCTTCTAACACCTGGTTTTTCATAGTGCTTTCTTTTTTTAATTTCAGAAGGGACTCCACTTCTTGCAACTTTTGCTTTGAATTTCTTTAATGCTAAATCGATATTACCATTTTGAACCACTACTTTTGTCATAAATCAGCCCTCCCTTCCGCATTTCATTATGTATTATAACATTTGTTTTGTTGCATTTCAACAATTTTTCTTGAAAATAAAAAGGCCGAAGCCTTTTTATATACTACAAACCTTGTTACTAATTAAACGTCTTATACTTGAACCAATTTGTACCCCAATAGAAAATATTGTTGTTACTGCTCTTGATAAAGCGTTCAATAAAGTGGCTGATAAGCCTCCTCCATTAATAGTAGCAAGTTCATTTTTAGATAAAACCATAATTCCTCCTTTCATTATTTATTACATGGCTTAGGATTAATTATTCCTGTAATAACTCCTGCCAAAAACGAAGCCGCAGCTCCTAAAATATAAATTAGAAGTCGGCCACCACCAGTAACATCATTTAATTTTTCTTCTGTTAACTCGTACATTTTTACCTCCTTTAAAACAATAATTTTTTAATCTTTGTTAATACTTTTTCTTCATTATAATAAATAGTAACTGGTACAACCAAATTATCATCTATATCATTATTTAAACTAATCTCAATCTCTTGATAATTAATTAAATTTATTTCATCTAATAAAATATCACTAACAACTAAATCATTTTTATAGTATTTATTATTCTCAATTGTTACATTATCTAAATTACTAAGCATTGTATTTGAAATAGGAATATTTATTAAAATATTATTATCTTTTACATAACCTATAGTTTGATAAACATCCATTATTTTTTTATTGCTTATAAAAATAAATAATAAAATGAACAATAATATCAATAATAAAAAGTAATACTTAATGGAATATTTTATATTTAATAAATCATGATAATTCATTAATACCTCCTAAAGAAATGGATTCTGTATAGCCTTTAATATTATTTTTATGTGTAATATATAAAATAGTTTTAGTTTTATAAAACTTCTTAATATCCTTTATAATACTTCTTTCTAAATTACCATCAACTTCACTTAATGCTTCATCAAGTATCAATATCTTAGAGTCCTTAAGTAATGCCCTAGCTAAAATAATTCTTTGTTTTTCACCTCCTGAAATATTGTTAGCATAATCACTAATTGTTGTTTCATATCTTAAAGGTTTCTTCTTAACAATATCCTCTATTCTACATATATCTAATACTTGTTTATATAGATTATTATCAACACTTCTATTAAGTAAAATATTATCTTTTATTGAAGCTGTTACTATATGTTCTTCCTGATTAATATAAGTTATACTATTTCTAATAGTGTTAATACTTAAATCTTTAATATTTATCCCACCAATAGTTATAGATCCGTCATATCCATTTAAGAATTTTAGTAAAATTTTACATATTGTAGATTTACCTACTCCTGATGGACCACTAACTCTCACAAAAGAACCTTCTTTTATATAACAAGATAAATTATCAATAACCTTATTAACATGATTATAAGCGTACGAAAGATTATTTATTTTAATATCATATTTTTCAAGATTATCACTTTTATCTAGTTTCTCTTCTTTAATATTTAAAAAGTCATTTACTTTCACAAAAGATGCTTTTAAAAAATTATATTTTGGTAAAGCATTAATACAATTCTTTATAGGATCAATAAAGAACATTAAAAGAGTATTAAAAGTAACTAAACTAGTTATACTTAATGTTTTTTTTAAGACCAAATAAAACCCCAACGTATTAATAACAAAAAAACCTAATTCATAAACCAATTCTTTTATACTATTTTCCTTATTTAAAAATAAGGATAATTTAAAAGTATCATTAATATAATTACTAAGCTTATACTCAATATTATTTAATCTACTACCAGTAATATTAAGATTTTTAATACTATTAATCATTTTAATATCTTCAAGTAATGCAGTATTAAAGGTAGTTTCATATTCAATATTTCTCATTGCCTTCTTATATATTAATTTACTACTTATAACCCCTATTATAAGATATATAATTATAGTTAAGAAAAGTATTAAAAACAAACTACTATTAATACTTATTAATAAGGGAATAGATATTAACATCAATAAAAAATCCAATACGCAAGTAATAAAAAGATTAGTCCATAGATTCTTTATACTAGCAAGTTCATTAACCCTGGATATTATTTCACCACTTGTTCTTGATGTTAAGACATCTAAAGGGAGATTAAATAAGTGATTAAGAAAATCAGAATTTAGATAAACATCAATATTTTTATTTAAATAACACTCTAATTTGCCACGGATAAATTGAAATAGTAATTTAAACAAAAGAGTTATAAAAAATAATAAAACAAGTATTTTTAAATAACCAAGATATTGATTCATACTTATGGCATCAATTAAAACTTTAAAATAATAACTACCTATAATTGTAAAAATCACCAAAAATATGCTAACGAATAATATTTGAAAAAATAACTTTTTTTCCAAAATAATAATTTTAATAAGTAGTTTTACTAGACTATTATCATTTTTTAGAACTGTTATTTTTCTTTTAGGATAAAACACAATAACAACGTTAGTCCATTTTTTTAAAAATTCACTTTTAAATAGCACTACTTTTCCTTTAGCTGGATCCATTAATACCACTTTATCTTTACTTATTTTATAAATAACTACAAAATGTGTATAATTATCCATCTTAAGATGAACTATAGCAGGTAAAGTTTTAATATCATCTAAATTATCATAATGCATCCCTTGAGCATCAAATCCATATTTTTCTGCAGCTAAAATTAGATTTAAAGCACTTGTTCCCTCCCTAGTAACATTGGCATCAATTCGCATTTGTTCTAAAGGTATATCACCATGATAATACCGGACAATTGATAATAAAGAACATACGCCACAATCTTTAAAATCTCTTTGACGAACAATTTTCATATTCTTATTACTCCCTTCACTATACATATAGTTCATCCAATAAAAAAAACTCCTCAAAAAAACAAAAAAAATTTAGAAAAATCTAAATTTTTTAAAACATCTTATCAACATTACTAGGAACTTTACCATTTACTATCCTACTTACTATTTTATCACTTTGTTCTTTACTTATTTTTTTACCAGTCATATTACATAATGTATCTATTACTTCTCGTAAAGTTCCTTCATCTTTCATATTACCATTTTGTAATTTTTCTGCCAAAGATATAATTGTATTCTTATCAACATTTGTTTTCTTTTCTACCTTTTTAAATAGTTCATCACTAAATTTCAAAATTAGCCTCCTACATAATTATATGCAAGAAAAAAAGCATTGTTATTTTTCACAATGCTCATACTATTAACAAAATCAGCGGTTTGAAAGGCTATTCACCTTTATTTTTAAATTGTAATATTATTGGTGTACCAGTAAAATCAATATTCTCTCTTAATTGATTTTCTAAGTATCTGGCATAACTAAAATGTACCAATCCTTTATTATTAACATTAAATGTAATCTTCGGTGGACAGTTACCAGTTTGACTTACAAAATATATCTTTAATCTTTTTCCCTTATAAGATGGTGCTTCATGAATACTTACAGCTTCCATAATAATATCATTTAATACTGATGTTTTAATTTCTTTATGATTATTCTCATATGCTTCCTTAACTGCTGGCATTAAAGTTTCAACTCTTTTTTTTGTTAAAGCACTTAAAAATACTACTTTAGCAAATGGTACAAATTGGAATTCTTTTTTTATTTGTTCTTGCCACTTTTTAATATCTTCATTTGGATTTTTAACTGTATCCCATTTATTAACTGCAATAACTATACCTTTACCGGCATCTAATGCATAAGAAAGTATATGTTTATCATGTTCAATAATTCCAGTTGCAGCATCAATAACTATAACTGCAACATCACTTCTTTCAATTGCTTTTAAACTTCTTAGATAACTATATTTTTCAACATTTTCATATATCTTGCCTTTTTTACGTAATCCAGCAGTATCAACAACTAGCCAATCTTCATGATTATACTTAAATGGAGTATCAAGTGAATCTCTTGTAGTACCAGGGATATCACTTACTATAGCTCTACTTTCATTTAATATAGCATTTATTAAACTACTTTTTCCTACATTAGGTCTTCCAATTAAACAAAATTTATAGTAATTATCTTCTATATTACTAGCAATATTCATATTACTAGTAATACTATCTAATAATTCTTTAAAACCAATATTATGTTCTGCACTAACACCAATAATATCTTTAAATCCTAATTCATAAAATTCATAAATATTATCTAATCTTTTTTCATTATCTATTTTATTAACTAATACTATTATTTTTTTACCACTAGATTTACGAAGTAAATCCCTAATAGCTAAATCTTTACTATCTAAACCAGTTATACCATCAACTACAAATAGTATTATATCAGCCTCATCAATTGCTAACTCTGCTTGCATTAAAATATCTTTATCAAAATCATCATTACCTAAGGTTAATCCTCCAGTATCAATTAAGATAAAATTCTTATCATTATAATCTACTTTTCCATACAAGCGATCCCTAGTAATCCCAGGTTCATCCATAATTATCGCTTTTTTCTCTTTTATTAAGCGATTAAAAATACTACTTTTTCCTACATTAGGTTTACCTATTAAACATACTGTTTGCACGATTAACCTCCTTTTCTTTTATTTATTCACAATAATTTAAATCAAATGACATTTCTCTATTAGTAGGACAGGTTGGTTCACTTAAACAATAATACTTATCATTAGCATACGTTTTAGTACCAACTGAACAAGTTGATTCTAAAGTACTGTTATTCTTAGTACAATACTTATAATCATAACTTAATACATATCCACTACTACATTTTGGTGTATTTACACAATAATATTTACCATTAGCAAGGGTTTTAATACCAGTTGAACAAGTAGATTCAGTAACTGTTCTAGTATATGTACACATATTATAATTATCACTTAATTGATAATCAGTTGTATTAGGACAATTTGGTTTTGTTAATAAATCAGCTTTAACACTTACACAATATCCTTCAATAAATACCATATTATTTTTAGAACAACAATACTCTTCATTACCAAAAACTAAAGCAAAATCAGCTATTTGGCAACCTTTTTTAGGATTATTATTTTCATCATTGATAATAATTGATGGTTCTGCTGGTGTACCTAATCCACACTTGTAAACATCTTTAGTACCTTCTTTAGTTAATATTTTATAACGACCTGAAGCACAACTAGAATATATACCACCTTGAGGAACCGATTGTTGAGACGCAATATAACCATCCGCTATATCTTTATTTTCCTTAACAGCCACAAAGGCATTAACTCGATTATTATTACGATATATAGCTACATAATAACTAAGCATATTTTCTCCGGTATAATCATTTCTTAATATATAAGTATCATTTTCATAATCACAATCCAAATAATTATTAGTTGCTAAATCAATTGCAGCAACTATAATACAATCTTCATAATCTTTATAATCACTAATTCCTGGCATAGTAGATTCATTATAAGAAGAATTACTACATTTAATAGATTCCGTAGCAGTATCAAATATACTTGGATTTTCTTGTGCATATAATATTGCAGCTTTTTCAATATTATGAACTTTTTCTTCAGCAACTTTTTTTAATTGTGATTCCCTTACTGCCCCAATACTTCTTATAGCTATTGTCATTATTAATGCTAAAACAACAATTACAGCTAGCATTTCAATTAGTGTAAAACCCTTTTTCATATTATCCCTCTATCATTCTATCAATTATATCTAATACTTCGGTTCTACCCTTTTTAGTTATAGTTGAAAAAGTAACAAATTGATCACTATCAACAATTTTTAATGCATCTTTAATTATTTTATCTTGTTTAGTTCTATTATTTTTACTAATCTTATCATATTTAGTAGCCACTATAGTAATATTAAGATTATAGTATTTTAAAAATTCATACATTAAAATATCATCTTCAGTTGGTTTATGACGATAATCAACAAGTAAAAAAACATTTTTTAAATTATCCCTTGTTTTTATATATTCCTCAATCATTAAACCAAATTTCTTTTGTTTTTCTTTAGATACACTTGCATATCCATACCCTGGAACATCCACCAAATAAAAAGCATTATTTATTAAATAAAAATTTAATGTTTGAGTTTTTCCAGGTTTAGCAGAAGTCCTAGCAAAATTTTTCCTTTCAATTAAAGTATTAATAAAACTACTCTTTCCAACATTACTTCTTCCAACAAGCAAAAATTCCGGTAAATTATCCTCTGGATATTGACTACGACGAACAGCAATAATTGGTTCATTAACTTTATCAATTTGCATCAAAAATCACCAGTTTAATTATATAGTAAAAAAAGAAAAAATGCAAACTTGCATTTTCCTATCTAATCAAAGTAAAAGTATTTGAATCATAATCATAAAATAACTTTAAATACTCTTTTGCTTCTTCTGGTGTTTCAGCTTCTCTTATTGCTCTAAATTCATCACTTCTACGATCTAGTCCTAATACAACACCTAAATCCTCTGCTTTTTGATTTAAATCATTCTCCTCTAAAGATCCAAAATATGCATTTCCAGCACATTCAGGATTTAGTTGTATTGCAAATGACGGACAATACTCATACCATGGAGCATTAAAGTATAGGAAATCATGGGATCTAGCTGCATCGCCATTTACAATAATTCCAAATAGAAAATCTAAGGCAGCTCGATCAGCTTCAGTACCTTCATATTTATCACGGTCATATCCGGCCTTACTTGGTAAAAATCCCGAAATTTGTGCTCGCCATAACAATTGATTAGCAATCTTAGTACCATCTTTTTTTGTACCATCATCATTTTTATTTACTGCTTCTAAGTATCTAACACTTTCTTTACTAAGAGTTCTATTATAAGCGGTACATAATACGTCATAACATTCATCATAATTGTTTGGTCCACCTTCATTAGCTAATGTTGAAACTATTTGATAGTATTGAAAAGTACTTTCAATACCATGATAGTCTAATACTAACGCTAGTTTTTCTTCCCTAGTTAAATCACAATAATCTTCTTGTTCTTCCTCTTCCTCAGGATCAATAAAATTTACAGGAAAATTCTTAACAGGCTTTATATAATGAGCATTAGCTAATAAAGCATTTAAACTTGCTTGATAACGGTCTATTTCCCATTGATCAACTTCACTTGCTAAGACAATTAAATTTTTATAATATGCTAAATTTTCATCTAATATTTGTTCTTCTAATTCTAACCTTGTGGGAGCAATATCGTCTTTATTTGCCTGTTGATCACGACAAGCTAAACCCATACCTAATAAGTAAGTTAGTTCATAAACAATAATAAGACTTTTTAACTTATTACTAATAACACACTTCTTTTCTTTTACTACACGATTACGCATAATAATTCCCCCTTTTTTTAAAAACGTGTTTTATAATACCATAAAATAATAAAAATGCAAACTTTCTAATAGACTTACTACTTTTTATGTGCTAATATAGGTAACTATGGGGGATATGGGAATGGAAAAATATTATTATGAAAAAGAATTTTTAAAAAGAATTAAAAGGTTAAATGCAATTAGAAGGAAGGCGCATCCAAATGAGTATCCAATAATTGATGATACTATTAGAACAATGGAAATAATTATTGCTGATGCTAAAAGACCAAAAAAGAAAACTTTAATTGAATCTATTGAAGACGACTATGATTATTTAAGAGAAAATAGTTTCTTGTGGAATTATATAAGAAAATTTGCCACATTATCAGTTCCTGAATATTATGGAGATTTTGTTTTAGATAATATTTTAGATTTAACAGATGATGAAATATTTCAATACACTCATGATTTTTATCGAGATGCAACCGATAAAGAAACATTTGAACAATTTCTAAAAATATTTGCTAAAAGAAATAAACAAGTTAAATTATTTCAAGAAAAATATAGTGATTTTACAGCTGATTCAGTATTTCTTGCTTATTATAATGATACCTTTATTCGTTTAAATAAAAAAGGCACTTTTACTGATCTATCATCACTAATTCATGAATATGGTCATGCAATTCAAATGTCAAGTAATTATGACCCTAATATACTTAATAATCCATTCAGTGAAATAATTAGTGTTGCCTTTGAACTAATTGCCCATGAGTATTATTCCAAAGATGAAAGACTTTGTATTTCAGCTGCTGATAGTCAATGGGAAGATTTTAATTCACGAATTCTTTTTGCAGATGATTTAGTTGATGAATTTGCTATAGTAAAGCAAATTAAAGATAGAGAAAAAGGTCATTCATTAAAAGAAAAGATTACTAAATATGCTAAACATGATGCTAGATTATTACAAGAAATTATTGAATTTGAGGTCTCAACAAGTCTTGATTATGTTCTCGCCGAATTAATAGGTATTGAAATATATATGATATATCGCAAAGATCCAGAAAAAGCACTATATTTAATACACAAAATAATTGATATAAATCCAAGATTAGATAGTGAAGAGTATTTTAAAAAACTAACAGAATTAGGATTACATCCTAATAGAAGTGTTGATGAATACAATAATCATTTATTAAAAAGAATGAGAACAATTCAAAAAAAAGATGATGAAAAAAATGCATAATAATTAATACTATGCATTTTTTCTTATCTAAAATGGCATTTTAAGACTACCATTATTCATTTTTTTCATCATGTCTTTCATTTGTTCAAATTGTTTTAATAATCTATTTACTTCTTCAACGCTTCTTCCACTACCCTTGGCAATTCTTTGTTTTCTAGTGGCTTTTAATATTTCTGGATGTTTTCGCTCCTCTTTAGTCATTGAACTAATTATAGCTTCAATATGAGCTAAATCTTTAGGATCAATTGATACATTATTAAGTCCCATCTTTCTAGCTTGGGGAAGCATTTTAATAAGGTTTTCTAATGGTCCTAATTTTTTAATTTGTTTTAATGTACTTAAGAAATCTTCTAAATCATAGGTGCCCTTCTTCATTTTTATAGCTTGATTCTTAGCTTCATCTTCATCAATTACATCTTCTACCCTAGATACTATTTCTAGAATATCTCCCATATCAAGGATTCTTTCAGCCATTCTTTCCGGATAAAATTCCGATAAACCATCCATTTTTTCGCTATTACCAACAAATTTAATAGGTATATTAGTTAAATGACGGACTGATAGAGCAACTCCACCTTTAGTATTACCATCAAGTTTAGTTAAAATACAACCTGTTAATGCTAGTGCATCATTGAATCCTGTAATAACATTTATAGCATCTTGACCCATTGAACCATCAATAACAAGTATTTTTTCATGAGGATTAACAGTTTCATCAATATCACGCAACTCTTGCATCAATGCATCATCTATTTGTAATCGTCCAGCAGTATCAATGATTATATAGTCATTTTTATTTTCTAAAGCATAATCAATACCTGATTTTACAATATCAACAACTTTGCCTTCACTACTATATACTGGTATATCAAGTTCCTTACCTATTTGTTTTAATTGATCAATTGCAGCAGGACGATAAATATCTCCGGCGATTAACAAAGGTTTCTTAGCATGCTTTTTTCTTAAATAATTAGCTAGTTTACCAGCAGTTGTAGTTTTACCACTACCTTGTAAACCAACAAGCATCAAAATAGTTGGCTTTTTATTAACTTCTAAAGGAACATAATCTCCTCCAAGTAATGAAACTAATTCATCCTTAACTATTTTTAAAAATAATTCATCTGGTTTTAGACTTTTACCAACTTCCTCATTCAAAGCTTTTTCCTTAACAGCATTAACAAACTCTTTAACAACTTGATAATTTACATCTGCTTCTAATAAAGCAATTCTAATCTCCCTAGTTGCATCACTAATATTATCCTCAGTTATTTTACCCATACCTCGGATATTTTTAATAGCATTGCTTATTCTATCTCCCATATATTCAAACATAATAAACACTCCCTTATTACACTTTAGTTTAACATATTTTATCCCGTTAAGCAATTAATTGTGCTATAATTACTATGGTGAAAGATATGAAATTAAAAAAGAAATTCAAAGTATTGTTATTACTCTTAATAATTATATTAACTGGATACTTCTACTATACTTATTTTAATAAAAAAGATACTTTAAAAGAAGATAGCGAAATAGTAAAAGTAATGAAAGAAAAAAATATACCAGAAGAAAAGTACTCTAAAACTCTCGAATATGTTTTATTAAATAATATTTATGATGAAAATTATTTAGATGAATATCAGAATATTGAGTTTAATAATAATTCTAACTTTAGTAATATTTTAACTACTTTCTTACCTAAAGGATATAATGGAAAAGAAATTAATTATTTATTTAAAATAAGTTCTAAAAACTTAGATTATTTAAAAGAACATGATTATATAGATATTACTGAATATTATGAAATAAAGAATTTTGATGTTTCTAAAATAGATAGATATAATAATTATAAAGAAAAAAATGATTTACCATTAAATGATGTAGTTACCCAAGTAAATATTAAATTAGATTTACCAGTATATACTGATACAATTGAAGCAAGTGATCCTGATAGTTTATTAGTGCTTGTTAATAAATATAATCATTTACCTAAAAACTATACTCCAAAAGATTTAGTAAATGTTGATGGGGCATATGGTAATAAAGTACCAATGCGAAGCATTATAAAAGATGATTTTTTAAAACTACAAGAAGCAGCTAAAAAAGAAATTAATATTAATTTAATGCCTACAACTGCTTTTCGAAATGAAAGTTTTCAAACTACTCTTTATAATAATTATGTAAAAAAAGATGGTGTTGCAAAAGCTGATAAATATTCTGCTAGACCAGGATATTCAGAACATCAAACAGGTTTAGCAATTGATTTAAAAAATGCTGCTTTAAATAATACTAGATTAACTGATGATAATTATAATTGGTTAAGTAATAACGCATATAAATATGGATTTATTATTAGATTCCCTAAAGAAAAAGAAAATATTACTGGTTATCAATTTGAAAACTGGCATATAAGATATGTCGGACATGATATAGCTAAAATAATATACGATAATAATTTAACTCTAGAAGAATATATTGATTTATATGTTACAGAATATTAAAAAAGACCTAAATGGTCTTTTTTAAATGGCAATTTGGTACAATATCACATTATTAGATATACCCTTTTTATTCTTTGTACCTCTACCCTAATTTAATTATAGAATACTATATCTTATAATTACAATATTATTTTTTGTAAATTTACATATTTATTGTCAATTAAAAGCAATTTCAACATTTAAGTCATCATCTTTATAAGCAATATATAAAAATATAAAACCACTAATAGCAATAAACAACGAAGCCAAAAATGATAGCATAACTAATTTTTTCTTCTTATCAGAATCACTATTACTAAGATTCTTTAAACTATCAAATGAATCTTTTAAAAAATATAAATATACAACTAATAATACAGAAAAAATTATAATCATTATCTTTCGATATTTTTCCTTATATTCTTTTTTATTACTTAAAAAATATAATCTTTCTAAGTGGTTAGAATAATAACTAAAAAAAATTATAGCAAGATATATAAGCCATATAAAATCTTCAATATTAAGCTCTTTTAATCTTGTTATAACTTCTTTATTCATATTAAATAATATGTATTAAAAATGAAGACTATGATAAAAAGCCATAATTTGGTAAAACATTTTAGAAATGCACTTGAAAAACTTACTAATAACCATCATCACACGCATTTTCATTTTTATTATAATTAACTCATATTATTATGTAAAGTTTACAAAAAAAAGCATCCAAATTATCGGATGCCTTTTATATTAGTTACATATTTTTTTTAACATTTTTAGCGTAAATAACAGTACTAAGATAAAATCCTATATCTAATATAGCCAATATTAGGTGTAACTTATTTAAATATAAGATATATTTAATGTTGAATGATACCATAGCTATACACAGCATACTAGTTATTGAAAGTAAAATAACACTTATGACTTTTAAAGCACGCAGTATTCTATCATTTGATGGATAAGCTAAAATTGGTGAAATCAATGCCGTATACCACATTACAATATTAAGAATTGTAACTAAATCAATAAAATAATATCCTGATTTAATAATACCCCATACATAGAATAAGGTTAATATAGCTGTAATCCCAGCAAATATAGAACCAAATATAGCAATATTTCCATATTTTTGATTACCTGCTATTTTAGAATACAAAAACGATGGAATTGCATAACCAACAACAATTAAAAAAGAAAATATAGTTTTTCCACCAACAAGTGCTGTTTTATCAAACATAATCATTATAATTACGAAAAGCATTTCTACTATTGTAGAACCAATCATAATCATTGTATGTGTTTTTTTCATTCTAATACCTCCATATATTATTACTATAACACACCATTTTATTAAATTGTTTTATTAAATAATAAACTTTACAATTAATTGTAAAGTTTATCTATTAAAGAATTCAATTTGTAATCCGGATTGCTGTAAATTATTAACAGCATTACTATTAATATCTTGAACTCTTCTTAACTCAAACTCGATGTTTTCTTCTGAATATCCTTCCGCCAAACGAACAGCATACAACATTCTAAGAAAATCATCTAATTTTGGTCTGTCGACTTGCAAATAATCATGTAATTCATCTTCAGTAACAACACTTTTATTAAAAAGATCACTAACAGTTTGTTTGACTGGCCAGTCATTTAGCTTATAGGAGCTTTCATCACTACTAAATCCTAAAAAATCATCATAATACTTAAATAAACTTGGTTTTGTATCTTTACCAAATGTTTTTTCATAATCTTTATATGGTATTAAAAAATAACTATATAAATCTAAAGCATTATATGAATCTCCTAAAGACTTTACTTTATCATCATCTAAAACACTATCCCATGTTGCATCAAGGGCATATATTCCATGAATATTATATTTATCATCATCTATTTTAACTAAATTTCTTTCATGACCTATAAAACAATTATTTTTAACATCATAAGCACTTACTCCTGAACAATTAACCATTAGCCCTTCATCTAATCCCTTTAAAATATCTTTTAAAAAATTAGCATAACCAACGCAAACGATATCTCCACTTTTTAGTATTTTATCAGGATATCTAGCCATATTTTTATTACTATCATTTTCATGATATTTGAATGTTTTCATAATATCATAAGCAAACATTAATTTTTCTAACGGTGATAAATCAAAATCCATAATCATACTTCGGTACCATTTAATAGTCTCTACCATATTTTTAAAATCTTCAAACTCTGCTAAGGGATAATTTTCGTAATTAATCTTCAAATCATATGTACTAGCAATAGTATTTAAAGGATTATAATCTATTTTGGTATAATCTATTTTTTCGACATTAAGTTCTATTCTTTCTATAATAATACCTATACTCTTTAAATAATTTGCTAATAAATTTATATTTATAGCATTACAATCAGTTGTTTGAATAATTTTTTTACGCATATCAATTGTATAAATATCATTAATAATAATTGATTCATAATTACTTAAATCTTCACTCTCTAGAATACTTATTATTCTATTAATATCAATAATATTAGTACTTATTTTTAAACAATCATTATATTCATTTATTTCTAATGAGTTAATTATAATATCACTAAATACCTTATTTTGTTTACCTTCAACTAGAGTGGAATTTGGTATTTTTGTTAATTCATCATAATCTAAATACAAAAAATTTGTATTTATTTGCTTAATATTTGTATTATTCACTAAGTAATCAATTATTTCTTTATTTAATATAACATTTTCTACATATATGGTTTCTAAATTAGGAAATTCTTTTAAAAATTGATAATCTTCTAAGAAGATTATTTTAGGAATACTTAAACTAGTTATAGTTTTAGGTATAAATTGTTTTATTTCATTCCAAATATCTAATGATGGATAAATACATTTAATACCACCAGGGATTCCTGTTATTTCTAAATCGTTTAAATAACTATCATCCCCTATTCTTTTCTTGCAATCATCATCGGTTATACTCACATAATCAAAAACAAACTGATTAGTTTGTTTTACTATATGATCAATTAAAAATTTTTTATTATTATCCCAACTAAGTAATTGTTGATCTTTAAATAACAAATCTAGTAAATCCATTAATACCCCACATTTTGTTTTTGCTTTCTAATAAAGAAATACCATATATTAAATAATCCTAGTAAAGTTAATGCACTAGCAAGGATAATAACAATAATTGAAGAATTATTACTACTATCAACTATATTATTTACCGTTACACATTCAATATTTAAATTTGATTGGGTTAAATAATAAGTAGATGAATGTTCCAATGATAATTCTACATAACCATTATTAACCAATAATTTATCCTCATTTAAATAAAATTTATGATTCTCATAGTCATAAGAATATAACTGAGTAGTAACACCATTTTTAAATATATTTGCCACATTTATTTTAACAATAATATTCTTTGGTAAATTACCAATATGAGCAAAATCTAAAATTAACCCTTTAGCATAATTAGCATCTTTATAAATATCTGATTCATTATTAGTAGTAAAAAATAAATTAGGATTAAAATCACTTACTGTATCTAATTTATTTCCATCAATTACCCAGGAATATAGAACATTCTTACTATCATCATAATGATTTAAATATACTATTTTACCACTATTTTTAATACTATTTAAATCATTAGAACTTATCTTACTAACGTTATTAATGTTTAAACTAATAGAGTTATTTTTGCTATCTTTCAACAAATCATTTAAATCATCAATACTAGGCATATCCTTCCTAGTTACATCCAAAATATAAGTATTTTGATCTCCAGATTCAGCTGTAACAACTATACTTATTTTATTAGAACCGACATTTAAACTATGAGCTCCAGTTCCAGTAACTTTAGCTTTATTATCTTCAAGTAAAGCATTAACAATTATACTTGCAACATCATTACCTACCGTTAAAGAATAATTATGATCATTTATTTTAGTTATATTATAATTAGCAACTGATAATTCTTTAATTTTATTATTAGTAGATTTTGATGGTGTTGTAGGTGTAGTTGGAGTCGATGGTGTTTTAGGAAGTGTTCCTTTTTTTACAACTTCAACTTTTACAGAACCAGAGATATTAGATGCAATACCACTACTAGCTGGAGTTAAATCACCACTCAAACTTATAGTAACAATCCCTTCCCCAGTAGCTTTACAAACCGTACTAAATGTTTTGTTAATATCATTTGCATCACTTGATGCGTCTGCTTGATTAATGATACAATTACTGGCTGGTCCAGTTGCCTTAGCATGAATATTCCAAGCTGCAGCAGATTTCATTACAACACTAATTGTAAATGAATCTCCAACCTCAACTTTAGTTTTATTAGATTTTATAGTTGCAGAAGCAGCATTAACATTTATAACACCCCAAAAAAGTACTATAAATATAAAACTTAACAAACGTATCTTTTTCATAAATCCTCCCTATTGTATAGTTTTAACACCTAATAGATGTTGTCTAATTCGCAATAAATCTGCTGAATTAATCAGATCATCTTTATTTAAATCTCCAGCATAAAAATATGCTCCATTCAATGATTTAGATCCTAACAAATATTGACGTATTTGTAATAAATCTGCTGAATTTATTAATCCATCTCCACTTATATCCCCCATTAAAGATAAATCGTATTCATAACTTTTACTATTATTCAATAATATTTTTATTTTATCTCCGGTTTTAACACTATTACTAGCTACCGACAAATTATTATTATCATTATGATAATAACTAATATTTATAGCATATCCAGTAATACTATTCTTAATATTTTGAAAACTATTATTAGCTACTATTATTGAACTATTCTTTAGTGTTAATTTATTACTAAAATCATTAATTCCATATATATATACTTTTTTAGATCCCGTTTTCGTTGTATATCCATCCTTAGTAAGTTGAAAGTATACAGTATGTTCCCCAATATCTTTAAACTTTGGAATACTACTTAAATTATAGTTTCCATTATTTAAAGAATATTTGATAGTAACATTTGGAGTACTACTACTTATTGAAATAGTATGTTCCTTGCCGTCATAATAACCCTCATAATCACTCGCTGTATAACTTATACTATTTTTGGAAATAGTTAATGTCTTTTCTCCATAATATATACTATAATTATCATTATCTGGCATATAAACTTTATATTTAACTACGTATACTCCGGGATTACTATATTGAGGAATATTATTTAATGAATAATTATTATTACTATCCATAAACATTGTAACAGCACCATATACAGTATTTATACTCATATTAATTGTATGGTTTATTCCATCATATACAACCTCGTTATTAGTTGAATTATCTTTATATATAGGGTTAGCTTTATTAATAGTAAATGTAAAAACTAAATCATCATTGGTATTATCATCCCATACATAATTATCACTAATTAATGATACTATAACTTGTTGACTACCAGCATCAGTTCTTGTATTATTTGACACTTCCATATAATTACCATTAAATGCATTAAATTCTAATGTTTGTTCTACGGTATTATATGTATATGTTTTATTTTTTACTGTTGGCTTAGTAACTTTAAACGGAATTATATTAGTAGAAATTTGATATTCTTTTTCTTGCAATTCTCCTTCTAAATAATTACTGATAAATCTACTATCTGATAGGCGAATTGTTACACTAGCAGTTGCTGGTCCAATTGAAGAGGTATCTAAATATGCACTAACAATTGTATAATCATTAGCAGAAAGATTCGTTATTCGAATACTACTTAATGGTAGATTATTAGTTCCATCATACTCTTTTTCATCAACAACTATATTAGGCACTATTAACTCTCTAGATTCTGATGCATTAACAATAACCTCTATGTTTTCAATAATACTATAATTAATTGTATCATCTGGTACATATTTAACGTAATAATATACTTCATTACTAGATAAAATAATAGTATCATCCATCCATTCAAAATTATCTGGTAAATCTATTGTACTTAATTGTGAACCTTCAATACCAGTTAAATTGGTAGGTACATTATATGTTGGTACTCTTTTATTAACTATCACATTAACATTAATGGTAAAAGGAAAATTATTACTACTCATACCACTAATAGTATAATTACTATCACCATAAATTAAACTATCACCATTTTGATAACTAATTGTATATCCACTAGTAATTATTTCTTGTCTTCCATACTGTTCATTATGATATACATTATTTTCATAATAACCTCGATTATAATACAAAGTTACTCCTGATATATCATCATCTTCAATTACATCTAGAGCTTGATAGGCAATTTTATTAATACTTGCTTCAACCTTATCAAAATCATACGTTTCATATCTAATACTATTTTCTCCAGCATATGTCTTAGCAATATTATCTTTATATGTCCAAATAGTAACATCAGTATCATCAAATATATCTTCCCCTAATGTAGTAATGCTATTTGGCAAATATATTGTTGATAAGGATGTACATCCTTTAAAAGCCCCTTCAGCTATACTAGTAATATTACTTGGTATAGTAATAGTAGTTATTCTTTGATCATTACTAAATGAATAAGCACCAATTTCAACTACTGTTGAAGGGATTGTAGAAGTATACAATCCTTTAACCAAAGTATTAGATGATGTTTTAATAATGGTATTACTATTGTTTCTGCTATCATAAGTATTATTATTTTGATCAACCTCTAATGTTGCCAAATCACTGCAATTAGCAAGGGCATCAATGGCAATATTCGTTACATATCTAGGTATTCGAAGACTAATAATTCCTGTATTATAAAATGCTTGACTACCAATTGTAGTTAATGAATTTGGTAATACTACCAAACGTAATTTAGTATCACCAGCAAAAGCTGAATCTCCTATTTCAACCAAATTAGTTGGGAAATTGATACTATCTAAATTTGAACAATTCATAAACGCTGAATCATTAATAACTGTTAGTGAATTACTTAAATTAAGGTTATTAATCTTACTACAACCTTTAAATGCTCCATTAGCTACACTTAAAATGTTAGGTTCAAAAGTTTCAAGATTACTAGCATTCATAAAAGCCTGGGTTCCTATATTTATATTAAGCCCCAAACCAGATACTTTTTTAATAGTAGTATTATTTTTAAATACATTATCCCCAATAGTAGTTATAGAACTAGGAATTATTATTTCCTCATAATAATTAATATCACTGGAATTTGAAAAGCAATTATTAATAGTTTTAACACTTTTATTGTTAATAACTGATGGTAAGTATAATTTACCTATATGATAATTATTATCTTTATAACCAGTTATTGTAACTTGATTATTATTAACTGTATATATCCACCCAGATTCATAGTTTGATAAATGATTAACAGTTAAAGTCGTAGATTGACCTTTGTAATTAATAGTTACTACTTGACTACCTACTTGATATGGATTGTAATTAACTATTTCAACATCATCTAATTCCCATAATTTCTTAGTTTCATAATCAACATTATTATAATATATTGATAATTCTGACGCTAAAATATTATTTAAACTACCATAATTATAGTTTGTAATAACAGGGTTTGTTATCTCTATTCTTTTTACTTCATCAATTTTAAAAACTCCAAATTCATCGCAATCAATACCATCATTACAGAATACTGCATCATCAAAACTAATAAAGCCATAACCAAAATATTGATCCCAACCTTCATCACCTAAATCTTTTGCAAACTTACGTAATAAAGTAATAGTATTTTCCAAAGTTATATTTTTATTATAACTTTTTAATATCGCCACTGCAGCAGATGCATGAGGGGTAGCCATTGAAGTACCACTAATTGTCTCGAAATCTGCACCAGAATTATTGCCATTTAATATAGATAAATAAGCACTACTAGACATAGTACTTTTTATTAATGCACCAGGGGCCGAAAAAGTTATGGTACTACCATAATTTGAATTAGAATATAATGAGTCAAATTCCAAATTACTATTTACTGAAGAAATAGATATGGTATTTGAAAACGCTGAAGGATAGTGTTTTCTTTGAGTACCATCTTCTCCATCATTACCAGCAGCAGCTACAGTAATTATATTTAATTGATTTGCGCTTTCAATTGCTTGTTCTAACGCTTGATTATATGAATAACCACCCAAGCTCATATTTATTACATCTGCTTTTCTATTATAAACAATATAATTAATTGCTGATATTAAATTTGTATACGTAAGATTTCCGTATTTATCAGTTGTAACTTTTATAGGCATTATTTTAACATTATTTGGTGTCCCTTCAGCAATTGTTCCAAAGACATGGGTACCATGTCCATTTTCATCAGTTATATTACTAGCAGAAGAAGTAGTTACATCATACACACTTTTAATTTTACCATTAAAATATCTATTAGCTATTGTAACATCTAATCCAGAGTCTATAACAGCCACAACAACCTCAGGTAAATTTACAGAATTTGCCATAGTTATAGCATTATCAAGTTTTGTTTTAGTAATCCCCCATGAATTATAAGAAGCATCTAAAGTTAAAATAGAATTCTCTTCAACACTTAAAATATCTTTATTTTTATTTAAAATTTTAATACCATTTTCTTTATCTTCTTCACTATTATACTCAATAAAATATTGATTATTAGGTCCTTTAACAATATTCTTAACACCATCTAGATTATTAATATCATCTTTTGAAATAACAATTAAAATATTATCAGGGTTTTCGCTATTATTTATTTCACTTATTTCCGCAAAATAATTATCCATAAATTCAGCAGATAATTCATTAATATTTATTAAATCATTAGGAGTTTTAACACTTTTTTTATTAAAGAAAAAGATAGATAATCCAGCAACTGAAAGAACTAAAAAAGCAACTATTAATAAATGTAACTTATTCTTCATACTGCCGACTCCTCTACTATGTATAAGTATATCATAATTTTAAAAATTTATAAATAAAAAAAAGCAATAATGCTTCAAATATTTTCTTGGCGTCCTCGGGCAGAATCGAACTGCCGACCTAACGCTTAGGAGGCGTTCGCTCTATCCTACTGAGCTACGAGGACTTAAACCAATTTTAACATATAATAAGATTTTAAACAAGTTACTTATTAACAGATATATTCATGTTATTAGCATTATTTTTCATACTTACAACATTATTATTAGAACAAATAATATAAGATAATCCTATAACAGCTAAATAAAATAGCAATACTCCACAATATTTTTTTAAAAATTCTTTAATCATTTCTATTACCTCTTCTTTCTGATAATAATTTATCACGAACATTTATTCGTGTCAATAGTAAAAGAAACATTTGTTTGACATTTTACATTTTTTGGTGTAAAATATAAAATGATGGAGGAAATATGAAAGATAAAAAGATTACAAAAAGACAAGAAGAAATATTATTATTTATTAAGAAATATATGGCTAAACATGGTTATCCCCCAGCAATTAGAGAAATTTGTGCTGGTGTTGGATTAAGTAGTTCAGCGACTGCTTTTGTTCATGTTAAAAATTTGGAAAAAGCCGGTTTATTAAAAACAACTAATAACAAATTTAGAACAATTGAATTACTAGTAGATAATGAATTTATAGAACATGATGTTGACGTTGTAAAAGTTCCTTTACTTGGTAAAATTACCGCAGGAAATCCTATCACAGCTATAGAACAACCAAATGAATTTTTTGATTTACCAGCAGCATTAGTGCCAAAAACTGGAGAAGTATTTACCCTTCATGTCAGTGGCGAATCAATGATTAATAGAGGGATATTTGATAATGACTATGTTATCGTTAAAAGACAAAATGAAGCTAAAAATGGGGATATTGTTGTAGCAATGACCGATGAAAATGAGGTAACATTAAAAACATTTTATAAAGAAAAAGATCATATTCGTCTACAACCGGAAAATGATACAATGACTCCATTAATATTTCCAAATGTAACAATCCTAGGAATAGCTATTGGATTATATCGCAAAATATAAAAACACAAGCAATTAAATTTGCTTGTGCTTTTTTTATTCCCAAACGGCATCTAATTCAACATTTGAATATATCTTAGTATTAAAATTGAATATATTTCCTTTAAAATACCATCCTTTAAATGTATGACCAGGCCAAGTTGGATTAGCTGGTTTTGTTGCAGTTCCACCCTCTGCAATTTTTTGCGTTTCAGGTGAGGTTCCACCATTACCATTAAATGAAACATTATAGTATTTGGTTTCATTTGGTCCTGGATTGGTAGAATTACTCTTCCATATAGCATTTAACATAATGTCAGATGTTACTGGGGTATTAAAATTGTATTTTTTTCCATTTAATTGCCACTCTACAAATGTATAACCATAACTAATAGGAGTATCAGGTTGTGAAACAGTCTTTCCTTCTTCAACAACTTTATACATTATTTGCTTATCACCATCATAATTAAATGCTACAACATAAGTCTTATTTGCTTTCCATTTTGCAACTAAAACTATTTCTTTAGTTACTGGTGAATCAAAGTTATACCTTTGACCATCTAATTGCCATTCAACGAATGTATGTCCTAATTGTGTTGGATTTGGTACTGGCATATTGGCCGTTGATCCGCTTTTAACACTTTGAATACCTACACTGGTACCACCATTAGATTCAAATATTACATTATAGTAATTATCATCAACCTTAATCCATCTCGCATCTAAGGAAATATTACTTGTTACCAATGATTCAAAATCATATTCAACACCATTCAAAACCCAACAATCAAATTTTGAGCCACTCCGCGTTGGATCATTAGGTTTAGAAACCTTACCACCAGACTCAACAGTTTGACTAGCAACATTACTTCCTCCCAATGTATTAAAGTATACAGTATACTTCTTAGACTCAACTTTTACCCAATTTGCCACTAATGTGGTATTTGTTAAAACTGGTGTCTTAAACTTATACTCTTTACCATCTAAAGTCCAATAATTGAATATATATCCTTCCCTATTTGGATCTGTTGGTCTAACAGCATTACTTCCTTTCTCAACAATATAATTATCAACATCACTTCCACCATTTGAATCAAAAGATATAGTAACATATTCTTTAGGATTGACAGGATTAGTTGTCCAACTAGCTTCTAAAGTAATAGACCTAGTAATCTTCGTATTAAGATCAAAATTTTTGCCATCATATTTCCAACCAGCAAAAGTATAACCCGTTTTTGTTGGATTAGCTGGTACTTTAATAGCATTGTTTTCTCTTACTTTTTGGGAAGCAACTGCACTACCACCTTTTGTATCAAATTTTACAGTAAACGTTTTACTAGAAGCACTTGATGATCTTTCCCATATAGCATATAAAACCATACTACTATTAACTAAACTATTAAAATTATAAATATTTCCATTATAATTCCAACCTCTAAATGTATAACCATCTTTAACTGGATCTTTTGGTTTAGTTACTTTTTTACCAGCAATTATATACTGATTATTAATTTTAGTACCTCCATAAGTCTCAAATACTACCATATATTGATTTACAATAATAGTTGTACTCTGACCAGATGATCCACCACTAGATGAACCTCCACTACTACCATTTTTGACCCAATTAGCAACCAAAGTTATATCTCGAGAAACAGGGGCATCAAAATTATATGTAACCCCATCCAAACTCCATCCAACAAATGTATACCCTTTTTTAGTTGGAGCTACTGGATACAAAACTCTATTTCCTTGAACTATCATCTGATTATCAACACTTGTTCCACCATTAGAATCAAATGATACTAAAAATTTAGAATTACCATCAATTTTATCCCATGATGCTATAAAATCTATATTATCTTCAGCTACACTATTATTAAAATCAAAAGAACTATTATTATAAGTCCATTCATTAAAAATATAACCATTACGAATTGGTGGAGGTGGAACCCCAATTAAAGAACCGGAATTAATTGTTTCAGTAAAGTATGGTTCATCATAATTATTAGCAGCAAAAGTAATTGTTAACATTGTTTCATACTCTGGACTAGCGGGAGAATATTTCCATCTAGCTTCCAAAGTTATATCTCTATTGATTGGCATACTAAAGTCAAATATATCACCATATAAGTACCAACCAATAAATTTATAATTGGTTCTAGTAGGTGTTTCAGGTTCAACAGCATTTTCACCTAATGCTACCCTTTGACTTGGAATAGTAATACCACCATTAGTTTCAAAAATAACTAAAAATGTTTTTTCCTCTTGAGTATTTTTATTACATCCAGTAATAAATAAGCACATTATAACAACAAAAAAACAATAATACCATCTTTTCACTATTATCACTACTTTCATAATAATTCTAACAAAATAATAGTTTAAAGTCCATATGATATTATTGTTACTTTACAAAAAATATTATATAACTTAAGAATACAATTAATAGTATTAAAACAATCCAACCATTTATCATATCCTTTTTAGTACTTTTATTTTCAATACCTATTGCCATAGCAGAAAGATATCCACCAACTAACCCGCCGATATGAGCATAAAAATCTGCTCCAACAAATAAACCTACCAATAAATTAATAGCAATAACAGGTATTATTTGGTTCCTTATTGCATCATTCAAATACAAACGATAATGATATCCAAAATATAATAAAGCTCCAGCCAGTCCAAATAATGCTCCACTAGCACCAACTGAAACGACATTCTCTGGTAAAAATATTAAAGATAATAAATTACCTACGATTGCACTAATTAAATAAATAAATATAAACTTAGTCTTTCCAATAAAGGTTTCAACTTGACTACCTAATATTACCAAAGAATACATATTAACAATTAAATGAATTAAACCAGTATGCAAAAATGCTGCTGTAATAATTCGCCATATCTCTCCAGCTTTTACTAAAATTATGGCATTACCACCTATATTTGCTAAAACTTGAGGATCAAACTCGAAGAATTTATGATTGACAACTATTGATATGATATACATTGCAATACATAAAGCAAATATAACTTTGGTAACAATTAATTTTTTAGGGGCAAAAACTTTTTCATATTTTTTATTTTCTGATTCAGTTTTTTCATTTATATCATTTGTTACATTTAATATTAGTTCTAGTCCGTCATTAGTAGTTATCAATTCATTTTTAATATCAGGAAATACTTTTTGAATATCAGTATTATCTTTAATTTCATCTAAACTATTAACTACAATAGTATTAATATGTTTATTATTGTTATTAATCTTAGTATCTAAATTTAAACAAATATTTAAAGCATTTACATTAAAAGACAATGTCTTCTTTTTTATTTGTTTCATTATGTGTTCCATTTTAAAAATATCAAAATTATATTGTTCTTCATTAATAATTGAATTACTACTTATTCTAATTATTCTATATGGTCCTTCCAAATTCTCTAACCAAATTTCATCTTTTACACCTTGAACTCTTATTGGAGCATAATTACATTTAGTTACAAAATAATGGACCAAGCTCATCATTATTTGATCATTTTCACGAATAACTACTGATGTCATATTTCCTCCTTGTTCTATTATTATAAGATATTTCATATACTTAGTAAAGAGGTGGACAAGTTGATATTAACAACATACATATTATCAATTATTTTATTATTAGTTATTATTTATAAAATATCATCATTTAATTTATTGGATAATACAATTATTTTTTATACATCATCAAGTCTCTTACTAAGTATTTCAACTATAATCTTCTTTTATCTCCTAAATGATTTATTATTTAGTTTATTAAATATTATTACTCTTAATGTATTTTCTTATCTTTTATTAAAAGAAACCATTAAAATATTTGGAAATATTAAGTTTGAAATAATTCCCTACTTAATAATAAATTTTAGTTATTTTATTTATATTTTAATCAAGTGTATCTAAATAATCTTGAAAATATTCCGGTATATCAACTTCAAATTCTAGTACTTTACCCGTTACTGGATGTGTAAATCTTAAATATCTAGAATGCAAGAATTGTCCAAATTCAGTAGCTGCTTTTTTAGAATAAACTGGATCATTATATACTGGATAACCAATATAAGCCAAATGAACCCTTATTTGGTGAGTTCTTCCCGTTTCAAGTACTAACTTTACTAAAGTTTTGTCATGATATTTTTTTAATACTTCCAAATGAGTTACTGCATGTTTACCAGAAGCCATAACTGCCATTTTTTGAAAATTATTTTTATCTCTGCCAATCGGAGCATCTATTGTTGCCTTATTTTGAGGAAATACACCATCAAGTAAAGCAACATATTCCCGATAAATTCTTTTTTCTTTAAAATCTTCCGCTAATTTTTCATGAGCTTTATTACTTTTAGCAACCAACATTAAACCACTAGTATCTTTATCAAGACGATGAACTATCCCTGGACGATCTTCATCCCCAATATCACTTAAAGAACTGGTATAATACATTAAACCATTAACCAATGTATTATCATAGTTACCATTACCAGGATGTACTACCAATCCACTAGGTTTATTTATAACCATTACATCATCATCTTCATAAATAATATCAAGAGGAATATTTGTAGGAACAACATCAGTTTGTTTTTTAAAACCTTCTTGGATTTCAATAACATCATCCGCCATTACTTTATAACTGCCTTTAGGAATAACCCCATTAACAAATATATATCCAGCACTAATCATTTTAGATATAGTTTCCCTACTTTCCCCTATTTCATTACTTAAATATTTATCTATTCTCTCACCATTATTTGGTACTTTTATTATCATTTTTAACCTCACCCTTAACAATATAATATACAAGTATTATAAAGCCAACTACTATAGCAACATCTGCCAAATTAAATACTGGATAATTATAAGAACCAATTACTACCTTAAAATAATCAGTAACATAGCCATGGAAAATTCGATCAATTAAATTACCAAATAATCCCCCATATATTAATCCAAAAGCAATAGATATCTTGTTGTTTTTAGTAAAATCTTTTTCTAACCACACCAAAAATGCTAATGCAAGTATAGAAATAATTATTAAAAATACTCTATTACCATCAAATATTGACCAAGCAGCACCAGTATTATGTACTTTATTAATATAGAAAAATCTTTTGATAATACATACTATTCTTTCATCAGAAAAACGACTATTAATTACGTACTTAATAATTTGATCATATAAACATATAAAAATTGCAATAATTATACTTTTCTTTCTCATACTATTAATATAGCATATAAATCATTTATTTACCAGTATACAATCAGTACCAATTTTCACAATATCTGTAAAGTTAAAATTAACTTCTGTACTCTTAAATACTTTTCTAAACATTTTTTTATCTTCTGCAACAAAATTGATTATTTTACCATCATTACTAACTTTGGCATCAACAATTCTCCCTAAATTAATTCCTGTATTAACACTAATAATATCTTTATTTTGTAATTCACTTAAAAACATATAATCACCAATTAATTATATGTTCTACTTTATTAATTTTCTTACATTTTCAATAGCATTTTTTTCAATCCTAGATACTTGAGCTTGACTAATATTTAATTCTCTAGCAATTTCTGTTTGAGTTTTACCAATAATAAATCTAGCTAACAATATATCTTTTTCTCTTTTTTTAATCTTTAGTAATGCCTTCCTAAGAGATATTAAAGCATCCTTGTCATTATTAATATCCTTTTTATCTGCAATTTGATCAGCTAAATAAATGGTATCTCCTCCATCATTGTAAATAGGTTCAAATATACTATGAGGATCTTTTAATGAATCCAAAGCATAAGCAATTTGATATTCATCAATCCCCAAAGAATTAGCAATAATATCAGCAGTTGCTTCAACTCCATTATTCATTAAATATTCATCTTTAAATTTAATTATTTGATAAGCTAAATCCTTAGTACTTCTACTAACTCTTAATGCTGTATTGTCTCTTAAAAATCTTTTTATTTCTCCAACTATTAAAGGAACAGCATAAGTAGATAATTTAAGACCATAAGATATATCAAAATTATCAATAGCTTTTATTAAGCCTAAAACACCTACTTGAAATAAATCATCCATATTAACACCATTACGATTAAAACTCTTTAATATACTTAGTACTAATTTCAAATTACCATTTATTAATTTTTCCTTAGCATCTAAATCTCCATTTTGATACAGAATAAATAATTTAGCCATTTCTTCGTTGCTTAATACTTGTAGTTCATTAGTATTTATCCCTGTTATATCAACTTTGTATTTACTCATAAAATAAAAATCCTTTCCCATAATATATGGAAAAGAATCAATATTTTTATTCACTATTACTTCTTTTTAGACAATTTTCTAATTAATCTTAAATCCCCATAATCTTTATATTTTTCATATATTTCATGATCAAGTAATAAATCCTTTAGTGTCATGTCATGAACCTCTTCTTTTATTTTTTCTTCTTCATCTTTTTTTTCTTCAATCTTCTCTGGTTCTTTCTTTTCTTCATTATATTCTTTAATATAACTAGTTAAAGTTATAATTTCACTTAATACTAAAGGCGTTAATACTAAACTAAATAACTTTAATTGACCAAAACTATTTATTTTAGTAGCTAAAGAAGCTCCAAGATAATTTAATACTCTTTTATCTACTAACAAATAACAAGCTGCCATAGTTAAACCCGCTAACCACATTTTTGCTTTACCTATTATATTTGATTTAACACTCATATCATTTTTATATTTCAAAGTTTGCATGCCAACTATACCAAGTTCCATCAAAATAGGAACAATCGCTAAAGGCGTAATTGTCATCAAAATAATTAAACTAACTATCAAAAAAGCTTTATCAGTAATACCATCAAACATAGAACCCAAAAAAGTTGATGTTTTAAACTTTCTAGCCATTTTGCCATCAATATAATCAGTTAAAAAACAACCAGCAGATAACAAAAAAGCAGATAATCCACCGTAAAGATAATAAACAGGAATTATAATTAACACTCCAACTGCTCTTAAAGATGTTACAAAATTGGTTAAATAAAATTTAAATTTATTATCCTTACTCATAAAATCCCCCTTTAAGAATTTATTTATCAAAATTTATTTTAGTACAATTACCTATATTTGTAAATTCCAAATTATATATTACTTCACCTTTAGTTATATTTATTGTTTCAATATTTTCTTTTGATGTAGTAATAATAGCGTTATAGTCATCCAAATTATATTTATAAATAGCTTTATTATCATTCATATCTAATTCATATAATACATCACTTAAATCATTAAATATTTTATCAATTATTAAATAATTACCATCAAATCCATCATACAAATTATCTATTTCAATATATTCATCATTAACAACTTTATATGCTTTTTTATCATAACCAACAATGTATTTTATTACTCCATCTTGATCTTCTTTAAAGCCACTTTCTAAACCATTACATCTAGTACCGGTATAAGTATATTTATTCGAATTTGAAGCGTTTATTGTAAAAACATATTCATAATTATTTTCTCTTAAATTACTTTGCATAACTTCATAATTTTTGAAATCATTATTATCATTTTCTTCAATTATTTCTTCAGGCTCATTATTAAGTCTCATATTATCTATGATATGATTTTCATTATTTTCTTTAACAAAAGAAACAGCAATCAATACAACAATGACAAACATCCAAATACCAAATTTGGTTGAAGGTTTTATCTTTTTATCCATCTAGTCTATCCTCACATTCATATATTCATTTTTATTTATTCCATTAATAAAGGCTTTTATAGGAATGATACCTTTACCAGCTGGTTTTATAGTTCTTAAATAAATGATTCCATCATTACAAGTAATTCCTAAAGAATCCTTATTTACTTCTATTATCCCATTATCTTTTATATCTTTTTTTACAAATTCTGCATCAATTATCTTTATTTCTTTTCCTTTAATAACTATATTAGCAAGTGGCCATGGATTTAATCCCCTTATTTTATTTATTATATTAATTCCTTTATCATTAAAATCCAATCTTTCATCTTCTCTTTTAATAAAATGTGTATACGTTGCTTTACTATCATCCTGTTTAATAGAATTAACTACCCCATTTAATAAGTCTGGTAATAATTCTTTCAATGTATCACGACCTAATAAGCCTAATTTATCATGTAATGTTCCCACATTATCATCTGGTAATATTGGAATTTCTGACTCTTTAATAATATTACCAGTATCCATTCCCTCATCCATATACATAATTGTTACTCCAGTTTTAGCATCCCCATTGAATAAGGCCCATTGAATTGGAGATGAACCACGATATTTAGGTAGCAAAGATGCATGAACATTAACACAACCAAATTTAGGAATATCAAGTACTGCTTTAGGAATAATACCTCCATAAGCACAAGTAACTATTAAATCAATGTCTAAATCCAATAATTCTTGATATTCTTTTCTTATATTTTGAGGAGTGAAAACTGGAATATTATTTCTTAATGCTACCTCTTTAACAGGACTATAAACTAATTCTTTTTTTCTTCCAACATAAGCATCAGGTTTAGTAACTACCATAATAACATTAGTACAATTAATTAACATTTCAAGTATTGGTACAGCAATATCCGGAGTTCCCATAAATACTACATTTTTATTCTTCATACAAATCATTTCTTTCTACAAAGATTATATAATAAATAAGACTTAAAAGCAATTAAAAAAGATTGAACTTAATTGATAAGCCAATCTTTTATACTATAAACTTGTTCCTTCTTCTTCTTCACATTTTGAACTACCATCATACATTAATTCACATTCTCCAATTTTAAATCTATTAGATGAACCTACATTAACTTCCATACTACCAATATAACATTTAGCTTCTTCGAGTAAAGTATCACAAGAAACATTATCTATACCCAAAGACTCCTCAATATCATTCTTTAATTTTTGAGTAGTATATTCTGAAAAGTATTCATCTCTAGTATCCCAATAATCTTCTGCACCAAAACAAAATTCAAGGTTATTATACCATAAACATACTTCCGTACTTTGAATAATATTATTAACAACAACATGTTTTAAATATTCGCTATAATCAGATAAAATAGCATTAACACTTGTTTCATATTGACCAATTCCTGGCATGGATTTCACCTGATATTGACATGTATCATCTGGTTGGTAAGTACTAACATAATCTTCACAATCTTGTAGATTTTCCCAATAAATATATTCTTCACATCTATCCCATATTGTTACAAACTCACAATAAACCGGATATTCAAATGCAAAAATAGTCTTATTATTAAGCACTGCATTTGAACTATGTCTATATATTGTTCCATTTAATCCCATATTCATTGGTTCTTGTTGAATAATTAATTCAGCACTTACTTCTTTACCGGTATTCTCATTTTGATTGTAATCTAAATTAATAAGTGTTAATACTACTCGCCAATTCTCTATTGTTGCTGCATTGTTTGTAGCACTAATTGCATGATTATTTAAAAGAGGTATTAATCCTTCTTTAGCTGTTATATCATAACCAGTTACACCTTTAGTAGTTATTTGAATCCCCATATCATCAATTTCTACTAAATTATTATTGTTATCAAATACTTGTAATACTAATTCAGGATTACCGGCTTTTCTGAACCAGCCAAGAGATATTAAATAATCTATGACATTTTCATCTATTATATCCACTCTAATTCTTGAGTCTCCTGTCTCATTATCAATTTCTACCCAAACAGGCAAATCATCAAAACTAAATACTACAAAATCATGACTAATAAAATTATAAATCTGCAATAGTTCTCCATTAGAAGTTTTTAATGCTTCAACACCTAAGTTATCAAAAAGTTCGCGTAAATATGGTCCTATTTCTTCACTACCAATTTTACCAGAAATATTATTTAATAAACGGATATATTCATTTGATATATAATACTTTCTTTCATAATAAGGATCAGAAGTATCAGAAAAAGGTACTAATGCTTCAGTATTAACATAATAACCAGGTTTTTCAGTTGTATATACTAAATCATTACTTTCAATATTTAGATATAAGTTATAATACATTGTTGCTGCACCAGTTTTATTATTTGGTGTCAAAGTTGCTGTTGCTGTTGCATCTCCACTCTTATTATTTCCATTTATTTGAAAATCATTTTGACTTACTGTGAAATTAATATCTCTATTGATACTAAATGTTAAAAGGTCAGTTGTATTACTGGTTACAGTTGCATTGGTACTTGTAGAACCACCAGTCTGTGGGGCAAAAAAAGCATATGTTCCTACTCCTACCATAAAAATTATAGCTAATACTGCTATTACCATAGTAATTTTCGCATTTTTATTATTCATAGTTATACCCTCCTATAATAATTCTAAATTATCTATATTACTAAGGCAATAATTATTATATATTTTTACATTCTTTTTACATATTTGTTCTATATAAATTTATTAATTCATATATTTAATTAGAAAACTGGAGGATAAAATGATTAACAAACAAAATTTATGGTTTATAACCCTATTTTCCCTAATATTAGTCTTAGGTATTTATTATGTTTCAATGAAAGATGAAACCTTAACTGTTCTATCTGGTACTAACGATATAAGTGAACCTCTTGAAGTTAAAGAATCAAATTTAATTGTTGCTTTACAAGTTGAAGAAGATGAAAAAGTATTAAAAGAAATGACTGAATATCAAAATGTATTATTAGATACTAAAGCAACTATTGAACAAAAAAATGATGCTTATAATGCGCTTCAATCAATTAATAATTCTAAAAGTGAATGTGAAAAAATTGAAAAATTGATTTACGAAAAATATAAATTTGACAATTTTGTTAAGATTGATAAAGATACGATAAGTATCATTATAGCCAGCAAAAATCATAATACGGAAACCGCCAACAACATAATTAGAAGTGTTCAAGAGTTATATGATAATCCTAAGTATATTACAGTTAAATTTGAATAATTAGGTTACTAACAGGGGCAAATTAAAATAAACTTCATAAAATAAAGTGAAGTTTATTTTAATTTAGGAAGGATTAATCATGAATAAAAAAATATTAACTATAAGGGAACAAGAAGTATTTAATTTACTTATTCAAAATAAAACTACTAATGAAATTGCTAAAAATTTAAACATTAGTGAAAAAACGGTTAGAAATCATATCTCCAATGCCATTCAAAAACTAGGTGTCAAAGGAAGAGCTAGTGCAGTTGTCGAATTAATAAAACTTGGTGAATTAAATATTTAAAGACTTCGGTCTTTTTTTAGTACTATTTTAGTATTATTTATAAAGGTGGTAAAATGATTAAAAAATCTTCATTAAAACGAATAATGTTAGCAACATTAGTCCTAATTTTATTATTAATTGTTTATTTGTTTCCTAAAAATAATGCTATAAGTGAAAACTTAAGTTACATAAAAAAGGAAGAGATGCCTATATTTCTAATGGATAAATTAGATTATGTAGCTAGAACAACAATTATCAAAGATAATGATACTACTAATGAATTAATTGATGAAATAATAGATAGTTTAACTATAAATAGCAAAAAATCAAATTATATTAAAGAAGGATTTAGAGCAATTATACCGAAGAATACAAAAATAATAGATAAAAAATTAGAAAATGGTTTATTAACCATTAATTTTAGTAAAGAAATATTAACTGTAAGTAAAGAAAATGAAGAAAAAATGCTTGAAGCTATAATCTATTCTTTATTAGAAATAAAGGATATTAAAGGAATAACTATTATGGTTGAAGGAAGCATATTAAAAGAACTAACTAATTCTCATAAAAAGATACCCGATGTATTGGATAAAAACTATGGAATAAATAAAATATATGATTTATATTCTTTAAAAAATATTAGTAAAACTACCATATATTATTTAAGTAAAAATAAGGATTATTACTACTATGTTCCTGTAACAAAAATAAATAATAATGAAAATGAAAGAATAGAAATAATAATAAATGAATTAAAAAGTACTCCTATATATCACACTAATTTAATAAGTTATTTAGAGGCATCTACAAATTTAACAAGTTATGAATTACTTGCTAATAGTATTGAATTATCTTTTGATAATTATTTATTAGCTAATTTACATAATGAAGATTTATTAGAAGAAGTCCAGTATACCATTGCTTTATCAGTGAGGGATACGTATGAAATATATGAAACAATATTCAATAGTCCTGAATTAAATAATATTCATTTAAAGATATAAAAAAACGAACCTTTTAGTTCGTTATTTTAAAATGGTGTCCCCGGGGCGATTCGAACGCTCGACCGTACGCTTAGAAGGCGTATGCTCTATCCAGCTGAGCTACGAGGACATCAACCAAGATACATTATAGTATAAATTTGTCATTATTGCAAGTTATTTAATTAATTAAAAGAAAAAAGTGGTTATTTAATTATACCACTTTTAGTTAAAATATACATAATCCAATGCTAATTGATTATAATTATAATATAAAGTCTTATATATATAATTATTGAATAATCCTTTTTTCCTAGTAAGTAAAACGTATCTAGTTTCTCCATTATAGTTATTATCGTATACTTCTATTTTGAATTTATTAGCATCATTAATATCTTGAATTAACTTAATAGCATTAATTTCATGATTACCATCGCCACCTAGATTTAACATTGTGGGTTCTTTATTATTTAAATCATCTATTAAACGATTTAATGTTACGTCACCATCTATAGTTTTATTATAAAATTTTACTCTTTCAAAAAGTTTTTTGTCCTGTTGAATAATAAAGAATCTCCATATAGCATTAAATAATTCTCTATCTTCGCGATCAACATTATTAACAAACGTTTCATTTTCAATATCAAATAATGGATATTCATACCTTTTAAAATTGTATTTTGTACCATCATATTCTCTAGTATTATACGGTTGACTTACCCCAATATAATCAAGTGCACTCCAATAGTCTATATTTACCATCCAAGTATCATCAATTACTTCATCCCAATAGTTTCTTTCTAAAAGGATTCTTAGACCATCCGTTTTAACTTTATAACTATATAAATCTTTCTCATAATCAAGAAAATAAGTATTTGAAAGATCAAATCCTTTAGACTTCATTTTAACTAGTCCGCCATCTAAAACATAAAATTTTTGAGTTTCTAGACCTGATAAGGAAGTTGGCAATTGTTTTTTATAACGTAACAAGGCAAATAAAGCCATGCCATAGCAATTACCACCTGGTGATTGGACTGATGAATAATTATTAAAAGAAAATCCATTTCTAGTTACAATAAAACCACTATCCGCAACTATAATTCCATCAACTATATTATCTCCATCTGTATCAACATAATTATAATTTATATTAGAAGCAATTATAGAATATATTTCCTCCAACGCTGAAGAATCAGTAGCATTATAATAGGAGCATCCAGTTGATTCCGCTATATAACTTAATACATCAGTGTCAATTTCATGGCCTAAACCTATAACACATATTTTAACATTAAGATTTTGGGCTTTAGAAACTATTTCGTCTTTTTCGCTTTTCAAACTCCCGACAGTATTCCTTCCATCTGTTAATAATAACAAATAATTATTACTTTCAGTTCTATCATTAAATTCAGATATTCCACCATTCAAAGCTGAAATAATATTAGTTCCCGTTATATTAGTATGCCAATTGTTTTTCATACTTTCAACAGCACCTTTAACAGCATTAATATCAGTAGTAAAACCTTTCAAATTGGCATAATTTCCAGAAAATTCTGATGCCCCAAAATTGTAACCTTCTCCAAACATATTTATCATATCGTTCGTCAATGAAATTCTTTTAAAATATTTATCGTTTCCAATTGCACCAGTACTACTATCATACCCTAATTGAATCATTTGAGCCTCACTATACATAGAAACTGAATTATCAATAACAAACATAATATTTGTTTCAACATTAACCAAGGCAGCATTACTATCACCAATTAAATATTTTGAAAAATGGTTTAAATTAGCTTCCAATTTTTTATTATCTTTATCAACAGTTGTTGGTACGATTTCCAACTCTTTAGTTTTTTCATTAAAATAATATAAGGTTAAATTATCTTCACTTAATCCTTTATCACCAATTTCTTCTAAAGAATAATCTATTTTTACAATAGCATTATCAATAATTCCTGGTGAATAAAAGTTATACATTTTATCTAATAAACCGTCTTTATTAGATAAAGCTGTATTTTTAAATACATCAACAGTTGTGCTAGCAATATTACCTTTTCCATTGATATCTATACTTACACCTAATTTTGAATCATTAATAACATAATTTAATGATCTCTTACCATCTTCTACTCCATCACCTTTGGAATCCTTTTCTAATGGATTTAATTCTAAAACAATTTCATCCCCATCACTTAAGCCATCTCCATCAGTATCTTCCTTTAAAGGATCTGTTATAGAAGTATTAATTTCATAATAATCATCTAAACCATCTAGGTCGGAATCTGCGCATTTTTTGTCAGTACCTAAATTATCCTCCTCATCATTTAATAGTCCATCTTGATCAAAATCATTTTCCTCATTATCAGCATCATCATTAATAGCTAAATCACCATCTAGGGTGATAACATTAACCTTTTTCTCAATTTGTTTACCACTTGGTGCTTTAGCAATTATGGTATACTCACCATCTTCATGTGGTAAATTCCATTCTACAGTATTATCAATTACTTCTATATCTCCACCAGTAACATTAAATTTTATATCTTTTATTTCCTTATTTTTTTTACCAGTAGCATTGACTTTTAACTTTAAAACTCGTTGCTTAGTATAATCTATATTAATATCTTTATAACTATCATCCCATTTTATTTTAGTAAAATCATGATATTTATTGTATAAAACTAAACCAATTACTATCAGAAAAACACAACTAACGACTAAACCTAGTTGCATTTTATATTTACCAACAAAATTATTAATTTTGGTTATTTTGGGTCCAAAAAAAGCTTTACTTTTTTTTGATAAAATTTCTGTTGTTGTATTATTTGACTGTTCTTTAGTTTTAAATTGACCTAAATTGGCACCACAATTTGGACAAAAATCTGAATTTTCTTGTACATTTTCACCACAATTCGGGCAAAACATAGTACCCCTCCTATTCTTTATTCGCTATCAACATATATTAATTTACAATCCATATTATAATAATCTGATTTACTATCTTGCTTTATCACAAAATAATTTGAACGAATATAAACCTTTGCATCTACATCACTTGTTGTAAATGACTTACCACTAATCAAATTATATATATACGTTCCATTATCATCTTGATAATAGACAAAAGAGCTATCTTCTCTTGTTATTACTGAAGGCATATTAAATTCTTCAACTACTTGACCTGTTTTTAAATCTACTAAATATGTTTTTCTATCTTTTTTAGCCAAAACATAATCTTTTCCTTTAGAAACTAAATACTTATATAGATTCAAATCAAAATATTTAAAACTATCATAACCACACGGAACAACAACAGTATCATCTTTTACTAAACTATATCCCCCATTATCACATGATTGTTGTTTATAATTAGTATATTCTTCCCATATATCTATACTAGTAATTGTTGGAATATCAACACTAGGCTTCTCTTGAGTTATTTCTCCAGTTAATATATTAATATAAGAATACCTTTCACTATATGGCTTATTACTATCATCTATTTTTACATATCCACTAGAATCGTAGTATAAATCTATATTTTGGTCATTAGTTTCATATATTATTTGATCATTTTGAATATAAATACTAGAAACAAACTCAAAATTACTTTTCAAAGATAATTCAAATATATTGTTATCGTATTCTGATATATAATAATCGGTAAAATTATAGACTACTTTTCCTGTTTCACAATTAACAATAGCATACTTTTTATTTTCAACATTAACAATACAATATTTTTCTTTTAATGTCGCTGAAACATCGGGAACATTTATTGAAAGAAAATCTTCATCTCCACTAAAATTATATGTATATGTTATTTTTCCAGTATAATCCATAATACCAGCAGATTTTTCACTTTCCCAACTTAAATATCCATTATCTTTATAATCTACAGTAATACTATCAGCACTCAATTGTTTTAAAGAGCCATTATATAGTTTTCCATTAATAATCCAAACATCATAACGATCGTAATACAAAATACCACGTGAACTATTAGCAGTATAAATAATATTACCCTTTGTATCAATCAAATAAAATAATTCATCTAAATATCCATCAACATCTGTAATTTCTGATACCCTTGTGTATCCCCCAATAAAACTCCAGGCATCATCGTATTTAAATGGAATTATAACATTTCCGTTTGTGTCAATATAACCATATTTATCACCTTTTTCGATAAGAATTGGATCCCCTTCACTAATATTACTTGCTTGATCACTAACAGTATTCTTACCTCCCAAAAACTTGATACCTAAAAATACAGCAATACCAATAATAACAGCAATAATCACTATTAATAGTACTTTATTCTTTTTAGGTTTATTATCATAATTATTATTATTTGGTATTTGATTCACCGGATTTTGAATGTAACTTTGATTGTTTGAATCAAATGAAACCGGCGCCACTTGTGGTGTCGGTGTTGTTGGTGCAACCGGTGTTTGTTGTACCGGTTGAAAAGAAACCGGTTGTTGAATAACTGGTTCAGAAGCTACTTGTTGTGATTGTTCAATATTAGTTTGAATTGGTTGCGGGTATATTTCATTAGATTGTTCAGATATTAAATTAATTGGTTGTTCTAAATTATTTTCAGGTATATTATTAAAATTATTTATAGGTTGTTGTGGACTTGAATAATTATTATCGAATCCATTATTTTTAAAATCGTTATTCATTATCCAAATATACTTAAAACATTACCTAATCCACTAATAGATGAGGAAACTAATATTTTTGAAAATGCATAATACCCTGCAACTGCTAATATACCCAAACAAATTAAATTGAAATAAACTTTTGTATCTCCTTCAAATTTTAAATCATCATTTATTAATTCATACATAATAACTAAAGTATAAATTGCACCTGAAACCATGGCTATCATAGATAAAGGAAACCATATTTTACCAAGTAATGGGGATACTATCATACTTAATACAATATATGGAATTTGAGCTGATGCAGAAATTGATAATAACTTAATAAAACTGGAGTTTTTCTTAAATATTAAACTCAAAATATAATAAACAAAGGCAATAACTACAATTAATCCAACATAAATAAGAATGTTTTTACCAATCAACTCACCCCACTTAATATATTTTAAATTATCAAACTCAAAACTTGTTTTTGATGTATAAGATTTTACAATTACTACATTAAGCATTGTCTTAATTATTGATATTACTACCATAACAACAGCAACAATTGCACTAAATATTAGTGATGTTTTAGTATTTGTTAACTTTGCTTCCTCTTCCTTAAAACTTTTAAATGGTTTTAAAAACATAGCTACCATAAACATAAAATAATTTAATGGGGCAGTACTTACTGCACTGCTATTATTAACCGGTTGCCCATTACCAACTGGTTGTTGCGCAAATGTAGGTTGTGTTACTTGACTTGGCATTTCTACATTAATAGTTTGGCTACTATTAATAGATGAATTTGTATTAACCATGCTTGGTTCTGGTTGAATAGTCTTTAAACTTGCACCACACTTAATACAAAAATTAGTCCCATCAATATTGTTCGTTCCACAATTTTTACAAATCATATTTTTTTCCTTCTTTCCTACAAGATAAGCTCTTATTCTTATCCATAATTATATTGTAACACAATTATACAGAAAAAGGTAATAAAAATAATAATTGGTTGACAATTTTAATTATTTATTTGTAATAATTATTTAAACGTGTTAATATATTTATAGAAAGGAGTCTTATTAATTATGAATTATCTAAATACTCTTAACGATGTATATACTTGGGAAATAGTATCTATCGTAATTGCTATTTGTGGTGGTGTTGTTGCTTATCTATTATTTGTTAATAAAAAAACAAGAGTAACTAAAGCATTACCTAAATTAAGAGATATACTAGATGCTGAAAAATTATACATTGAACATTTAGTTAGAGCTATCTACTTAGTATTAACAATCTATTTTATTCTTCATAGTTTTGGATATATTTCAGTTAGTTGGTATATTTTCTTACAAGAGTTATTATTAAAACCAATTCTTCTTAGAGTAATATATGAACTAGTAATAATATTAATTCATATTTGGAAGAATACAACAGAAATAGCTGATAACGTTAAGAAAAAATAATAGGACTTAAAAAACTAGCATTTGCTAGTTTTTTTTAAATCCATTTAGATATATAAATAACTCTAGTTGTATATTCTTCATAATTATAAAATATCTTAATAAGAGATTTTATAATTTCTTTTACAACATTGGTTGCATTATGATGAACTTTAATAGTTAAAACTTGTTTTTGCATTTCTTTTCTAAATAAATAATCCTCAATATATTTATTTAATACCCTATCCAATTCTTGAACTGATTCAATATCATCCCTATTGTTAATATCAATATTAAAAATATAATTACGATACAATTGTATTAATTTACTTGATACTTTATCGTCTTCATAAGGTTGAAATTCTATTATTTTATAATAGTTAGGACAATAATCTAAAATTTTTTTATTTGTATTCATATATCATCTACCCTAATAAAATAATACCACTATAATTATTATTTGACAAGCAAAAATTGGTGTAAAATTTGTGTAAAAAAATCAATTTTTCCTATTTTACTATTGATTTTTAGAGTATTATATATTTGGAGGATAATATGAAAAGAAGACTAAAGCTAAAAAAAGGATTTAAAATAACAATATTTCTAATAATTGTTCTAAGCCTTGGAGCAGTTATAGGAATTAATAAATATAAAGAATACTTATATCACCAAACTTATGAATATAAATTACTAGAACATGGTTATTCCATGGATGATATAAAAATAATACAATCTAATTGGCATACAAATGAAGAAATAGAGTTTTATTTAAACAATCCCGTAAATAATAATTATATTAAATTAATGCAAGAAAAATATTATTTAAAAAAGAATTACCAACAATACATTGAATATATGAAAGATAATCCTAAATTAGATTTAAATACCATTGTTAGGAATATTAATATTCATTACAACGAAGAATACTATACAACTGATTTTAAAACCGATTCATCTTTAGAAGAATTAATGTTAGTTAATAAATATTATAGTTTAGATAGTGATTATGAACCAACAGATTTAGTAAGTATTTCATCAAAATATGCATGGGGAGAACCCGGAAGTAAAAAAGTAAAATCTAATGTATTAGATGCTTTTATAGAAATGTGGGAAGCTGCTAAAGAAGATGGTTATTATTTAATGATTAATTCAGCTTATAGACCATATAAAGATCAGGAAATTATATATAATAATTATAAAGCAAAACAAGGTCAAAAATACGCTGATTCTATTGCAGCTCACCCTGGTCATTCTGAGCATCAAACAGGACTATGCTTAGATATATTTAGTAAAACAAATAGTAATAAACAAACTTTCGGAGATTCTGAAGCCGCTGCTTGGTTAAAGAATAATTCTTATAAATATGGATTTATTTTAAGATATCCCGAAGATCCCAATATTAATGTAACAGGTTTTACTTATGAAGCATGGCATTTTAGATATGTAGGTAAAGAAGCCGCTAAATATATTTATGAAAATAATATTATTTTCGAAGAATATTATGCTTATTTCATTGAAAAATAGGAATTTATATATTCCTATTTATTCTTTTTAAATACATTGGATCATTATCAAATTTAGTTTCATTTAAACTAAATACCATATTTGGTAATTCCCCAGTAATATATTTTTTAGTATATCTTTCTATTTTAATAATATCTAAATCTATTAATGGTTCTAGCATATCTTCATATATTTTTTTAGGACTTTCTTTGTCATTAAAACGATTATAGAATGTTGCAAAGTCTTTAATAGTTTTCATTCCATTCATAGTTAAAATATATAAAATGGATTGATAATCAACACTTCTTAATTTACCAGATGTATTACTAGCAATACTTTCCATAATATGTTCTTTTTCTAATTCTAATTTTAAAGTATCTAACATCATTGCTAGAAATGGTGTCATATCTCTTTTTACTTTAGCAACACTTATTACTTTGTCATATTCTAGTCCCTTAAATGATATACCTCTATTAAATATAATACATGGGTATATTTTTTTATTAAGTAAATACCACATAGCCATAGTTCTACTAGTACGTCCATTAACATCAAAATATGGATGAATATATACAAAATAAAAATGCATTATTTGAGATTTAATATATTCACTAGATAAAGAATTATCTTCAATTAATTCATTAACATATTGAAAATAATAATCCATTAATTTACTAATATTTTGGTAATTAACTCCTTCATCTAATTCACAATCAAGTCTCCCATTCATTAATATATATACAGGGGCTTCTCGGTAATATTCCCCCATATGAGACCAATCACCACCACTAAGAACATTAGCACTTAATATAGCATACAATTCCTTTAAATGATTTTTATCCATCTTCCGATGAGTAAGTATGTATTTATAACCCAAATATAAATTATAGATTCGCATTTTTGCTGCTGAATTTCTAATACCTTCAGTTCTTCTTTTGATAATATCATCAATGATTTCAATATTATCTCCATAACCTTCAACTAAATTATTAGCTTTTAATTCATGAGAAAACAATACCTTCTTAACATAAGTAAGGTTATCCATTTTTTTATCCCATTCTAAAAAACTTTCTAATTCTTCTTGAAATGGTTTTAATATTTCAGCATAATAATAAAACTTCCAATCATTTTCATTATATAATTCCACATGTGTTCTTGCTTCCATGATGATTCAACCTCGTTTTAATATACTAACATATTATGTTATTTTTGACAATTAGGACAAAAATAGGTACTACGTCCCCCTACTTTAATACGTTTAATAATTGTATGACACTTCATACATTCTTGTCCCTCTCTCTTATGAACACATAAATAATCTTGATAGTGTCCAGTTACTCCTAAAGATGATGTGTAACTTTTTATAGTAGTTCCCCCATATTCCATGGCTTTTAATATTATTTCTTTAGAAGTATTTTTAATTCTTTCACATTCTTCAATCGTTATATCTTTACCTAACTTTAAAGGATTAATACTTGATGCAAATAATACTTCATCAACATAGATATTACCTAATCCAGCAATAATTGTTTGATCCAGTAATATTGTTTTCATTGGTAATCTTTTAGTTCTTATTTTATCATACAAATACTCCTTAGTAAGTTTATCACTTATTGGTTCTATTCCTTGTTTAGTTATAGCTTCAACTTTATCTAAATCACATTTCTTAACAAGATTCATTCTCCCAAATTTCCTAGTATCATGATATCTTAAATCAATATTATCCTCAAAAGTAATTATTACATGTTCATGTTTATTTATTTCTTCATCATGATTTTTAATATAATACTTACCTTCCATTCTCAAATGACTAAGTAAGTAGTAATCACCTAAATCAAATAATAACCATTTACCAATTCTATCTATATCTTTAAAAGATTTACCAACCAAAGTAGTTTTAAATTCTTCAATTGGACTTTCTATCATCCTATCATATAATACTTTAACATCCTTTATTCTCTTATTAAGTATCCTTTTCTTTAATGTATTTCTAACTGTTTCAACTTCTGCAATTTCAGGCATATTTATCACCATTAATATTGTAACAAATAAAAAAAAGAGAGTAAACTCTCAAATTTAACTTAAGATGTATGGATCTGTTAGGGTGCCACTTCCACTCGCTATTCGATCACTGGATCTTAGATAGAAGACTGGGCGAACCGAATACGTAAAAGTCATGTTGCTGTAGTCCACGTAGCCGCGCGAATGCACAACCCACGCAAAGTTGGTGTTATTTGATATAGTCCATTCATAGTTAGCATTTGGTGCACTGGTATCATTTTTTGATAAGTGTAGCCAGCTTGTTTTACACGTACTATATGCTCCTGAACTACTACAATTATTTCCTCCTTCTAAGCCATAGTCATAATCATGTATGTACATTAAGCCTATTTTGGCATTCACTATATCTGTTGCTCCAAGTTCTGTACTAGCCATTGTTGCTGCATCCATATTTGCATTTGTTCCTGTCCAGTAATGCCAGTCACTTGCGACTATACGATTACTCCAACTGCTATCTGGTACATAGGTTGTGTTAGTTAGGAAGTAACTGCTATTTAAACCTGCGTATAAATCACTATGAGTCCAATCTACTCCTGTACTTGAATTCCATGCATAAGCAGTATTTAAAGCCTCTTTTTTGATTAGTTTTAATTGACCATTAGAGCTTATTCCAATTATTCGATACATATAAGCATCGGTATTAGTTGTACAATCACTTTTACTTGTTGTTCCAAAGCATATATAATTATCTACTGTATTGTTTGCATCTTGTACTCCTTGGAAACGATACAAGCCAGCTATTAATTCAGTACTTAGTCCCTCTGGAGCATGAGCAATTAATGAATAACCTGAACCAACTTTATCAAGTGTATTATAAACATCATCTATTGCTCCTTGAACATCTGTTGCTGATGAACTACTATTACTATTATCATATAATACTTCATTACTATTTATTGATTCGGCTATTACTATTGTTACACAACATAATATAATACCAAGTATAAATGTAAAAATTGGATTTTTAAATATCTTCTTCATAATAATTCACCTTAACTTAATATATATGGATCAGTTATTGTTCCAGAACCACTGGCTATTCTTTCATTTGAATTTAAGAAAAATACTGGGCGAACTGAAAATTCGCTTGAACCATAGTAACCATTACTAGCATAACCTGCTTCAAAAGCTCCAGTTATTCGTGCCCCCCATACTAAAGAAGAGTCTTTACGTGTAATCGTCCACTCATATTGATCATATGGTGGATTAGCATCATTATTTAATAAGAAAATCCAACTAGTTTTACATATATTTCCTGTTCCAGATACTGAACAATTATTACCTCCAACTAGACCATAAGCATAATCATGCAAATATATCAATCCTATTTTTGCGGTAATTGTACTATTGAAACCGCTTTCTGTATTATAAATACCCAATGCAGTCATATTTGGGTCGTTAATACTTCCAAATTGCCAAATTGTATCAGCAATTCTATTACTCCATGTATTATTAGGTACATAATCAGTATTTTCTAAAAAATAAGAGGCATTCAACCCAAAAAATAAGTCACTATGTGCCCAGTCGTCACCAGTTAATGAGCCCCATTTGTATTTACTATTCAAAGCCTCTTTTTTTATTAATTTCATTTGACCATTAGTATTAATACCAATAATTCGATACATGTATTTATCTGTATCTCCTACACATGTACTTTTATTTACTGTACCAAAACAAATATAGTTATTTACATTATGACTTGCATCTTGTATTCCTTGATATCGATAAAGACCAGCTACTAATTCTGTGCTTAGTCCCTCTGGAGCATGAGCGATTAATGAATAACCTGAACCAATCTTATCAAGGGTATTATAAACTTCATCTATTGCTCCTTGAACATCTGTTGCTGAAGAATTACTATTACTATTATCATATAATACTTCATCACTACCAATTGAAGCTGCTATAACATATGTTACACTACATAATAAAAAACACGATAGAAAACCTAAAATAAATTTTTTCATAATTAGTCTCCTAAAATGTATGGATCATCCAAAGTTCCACTACCACTAGCTATTATTTGATGTATATTTAAACTAAAAACTGGACGTACATATTGTGAATTTCTATTCTCATAACCACCCGGTTCTCCGCTTGATTTAATCACCCATCCACTATTTGAATAATATTGAATTGTCCATTCATAATCTGCACTATAAGGACCATTATTACTTAAAAATATCCAACTTTTTCTACAATTAACATAATCAACATCACAATTATTATTTCCAGGCATGCCATAATAAAAATCATAAAGGTACATCAAACCTATTTTAGCATCAATTGATCCTTCAAACGCTAGTGTATCACTATATATTTCTTCTGCAGTTTTTCTTATATTATTATTATATGCATATTTCCAAGTTGTAGTTGCAATTCTATTTTTCCATGTATTATCAGGAACATATGTCGTATTATCTAAAAATATTTCTCCATTCAATAAATTAAACAAATTAGTAGCAGGTAAATCAACTGAGCCATATACTGTATGGCGTTGATACTTATTTGGTAATGGTTCTCGCTTTATTAATTTTATCTTACCAGATTCATCTATACCAATTATTCTATATAGAAATATATCTTTATTTGTTGTACAATTACTTTTATCAGTTGTTCCAAAACATATGTAATTATTTACATTGGTTCCTTGATATCTATATAAACCACCTACTAATTCTGTACTTAAACCAGTTGGTGTATGAGTTAATAAGGAAAAACCTGAGCTACTATGATCATATATATTATATAAATCATCTAATGCATCCTGAACATTATCAACATTTGAATGACTACTTGAATTATCATATAATACTTCATTACTAGAAAGAGTCTCAGCTATTGCTGAGACTAAAAAACATACTATAATACCTAATATAAATCCAAATGCTACTTTTTTCATAGCAGTTACCAAC
>JAEEGK010001474.1_pt1 | contig 59054 bp, 46 predicted proteins | sample 8958771 | NCBI WGS metagenome assembly JAEEGK01 (sample SAMN16246547, study PRJNA631951) | gut metagenome | biome: gut microbiome; feature: rumen; material: SC-attached | host: Bos | place: Iran: Karaj | collected 2018-10 | reverse complement strand
GTCATCAGGTAAGCAAGATAACGTAGGTGTTTACCTCTTCGCACAGGGTGGTGATGTTAACATGAAGACATCTATCTCTACAGCCAACGAGAAACCAGAGAACTTTGAGATGACATTCGTCAGCAGCGGTGGAACTATCGTGCTTGGTTTGATGTCACAGGATGCAAAAGCCAACTGGATGGCTGCCGATAACTTCGAGCTTTGGTACTATGGTGAGGTTGACCCAGACGAAGATCCTTACAAGGTTATCCTCAAGGGTACAATCGCAAGTCTCGAGAAAAAGTATCCTGACGTAGATGGCTTGATGGCTAACGTTGACGTGAAGGAAGCATTCGCAACAGAACTCGAAGCAGCAAAGAACTGCGAAGCAGACTTCCAGCAGGAAGACTCTGTACTGAACGCAGCTGCTGCAGCGCTTGCTAAGTCAATCAACGACTATGTACGTATGGAGAGCTTAATGGCTGAAGTACAGGCTCAATCTGAGAAATTCGAAGGAACAAGCTTTAACGAACTGAGTGAAATCCTTGGTGAGTGGTACGAAATGACCCTTATGGAGGCTTACAACGATGGTACTGCTGATGCAAACATGATCGATTCTATCTCTATCAACATGGGTAAGATGATTGTTGACCACATCACAGCTAACGTGAAGCCAGGCGACGAGCTGACTCCGCTCATCACCAACCCAGCATTCGACAGCAACTTCTCAGGTTGGTCAACTACAGGAGCTACTCCTGCATTCGGTGGTAAGGGTGGAAATGCTCCTAACAGCATTGGTGATATTCCGACACTCAACAGCGGTAACGCTGAAGTTTACCACAACACATTCAATATGTTCCAGATAGTACGCAATATGCCTAAGGGAGCCTTCAAGCTGACTTGTCAGGCATTCGAGCGTAACGATGGAGGATGGGAAGCACAATGGGGCGAAGGTCCACAGGTTGGTATCAATGCAGTCCTTTATGCTAACGACTTCCAGAGCAAGGTTAACCACATCATGGTTGGTGCACAGGATGAAATCGTCTATGCAAAAGAAGGTGAAAGCGGTTGGCCATCAGATACATATTCAAATGCGTACAACCAGTATGTTCCAAACTCAATGGACGGTGCAAACTTCTACTTCAACCTTGGTGAAGACCATCAGACTTATCTCGTATCAACAGAGTTCGCACTCGGAACTCCAGGCGACAGCATCGTGATCGGTTTGAAGAACGACTACAACCAGAGCTGGGTAATCTTCGACAACTTCCGCCTCTACTACATTGGCGACAATCTCGAATCACTCGAGGCACCAGTCAACAGCGTATTGGCTAAGCTCGACGCAGTGATTGCTGACGAAGAGTCTATCTTTGGAGCAGACGTGAAGCCAAATGCAGAGAAGGCACGCAAGGAATTGGCTGACACATTCGCTGCAGGCGATACTGAAGGATGTTACGAGAAGCTCGACAACGGTAATGCTGCCGTTGCATACGCTGCTAAGTCAGCTGCTGCTTACGAGTCTCTCACGAAGGCATTTGACGACCTCTCTAATGAATATTATTCACATGAAGAGAGCGAATTCTCAGCAGAACGCAATGCATTGGTTAACGAACTGCTCGACAAGGCAGACCTTGCACTTACTACATTCAACCTCACAGCCGATGAAGCAATCGAACTGGCACAGAGCATGAAGGAAGTCAAGTCTGTCCTCTTGTTACCAGAAGGTGGTTATGTTGACCTCAAGCAAGAAGACTTCTATACTTGGACCGGATGGGACGCAACAGCAGAGAAAGTCAACCAGGCTGGATGTGCATACAATTTCAATCAGGATAATTCGATGATTTATGGTGATGCAAACGTAATGTACAACAACTATGCTGACCTCTCTGCAGCCGACGTACTCGTAATCGTAGCAACGACAGGTACTCCTCGTCTCCTCTTCAACCGTCCAGAAGCTGCACCAGGTGCTTCAGACTCTCATGGTGGAACAATTCCTGTAGAATTGCCACGTGACGAAGGTCAGGGCTGGTGGACAGTTACTGAGAACGAAGACGGTTCTAAGACCTATGTTGTGGACATTAAGCGTATAACAGAAGAATACGGATACTGTCACCTCAACGCCATCAAGGGTGCTAACTTTGCAAATACATTTATTATTAGCGTCCAGGTTGGTTACGGTATCGGTAGCGAACCAGAAGCCATCGAGACTGTCAATACAGAGAAGAAGGCAGCAGCAGGCATCTACACCATCACTGGTGCTAAGGTGAACACCCTGCAGCGCGGTATCAACATTCTCGTTGACCAGAACGGTAATACAAGAAAGGTATTCATGAAGTAATTCACGAAAACCAAAATACAACAATTGGGAGTGTCAGCCGACACTCCCTTTTTTGTTCGACGGAGACAAAACCCTATTCCTTCCCTTGAGGAGCCAGAGGGGGATCAGGCAACATCATCCCTCTCTGGGCCTTCGGACTTATGTATTAGATTAAGTGCTAAGAGTAAGAATCAGGAAACTGTTAAATAATACAATTATAGCCCTACAAAAGTGTATATATTTTCTGTACACAAAAATTTTCGTGCATTGCAAACCCTACTTTGCAAATCTGCCCTAATCAAATAAAAAAACAAATAAAACGAAAAAAAGATGCAATTCTATGTATTTTTTTTTAGGTGACCTGACATCAAGGATAACGCAAAATGATGATGCGTTCCAAGGCGATTTTTGTTAATTTATAATGTAAAATGTAGAATGTAAAAATGGGGGTGGTTTGTTTTGTGAATTTGTCATTTGTCATTTTGTCATTTTGTCTTTTTTACGATTTTTCGATTGTGAAAAAATCTTAAAATCATAAAGCAAAAGTATATATATAATATATATAACATATATATAATATATATTCTTTTGAACATTGTAAACTGGACATAGCAAAAACATAGAAATGACGAAATGACAAAATGACAAAATGACAAATTTATATATATTTTTTTTGCTCACGTCCCCAGAATTTCGTAACTTTGTAGTGTCAAAACAGCGGGAAAAGTGCCGGAGTGCCGAGCATACACCGAGCAAGTACTGAGTATATGAAGAAGCCCTCAGGCCCTTCGTGCTTCCTTCGGGAAGATAACCCTACCGCCGTCGCAATTACTGCGATGCCCTGGGGGGAGGACTGGGGGGTGGGAGGTGAAGGGCGGTCCTGTTTCGCTATGATGTTATGGCGGGATAACGTTATGACGTTATGACGGAATAGCGGGATAACGGAATAACGGGATAACGGAATGACGGGATCTAACTTCTCTAACTTCTATTATTCTATTAATAATTAAAAGTACCGTACTCGCTCTGGATGGTGAGGCTGCGAGGTCCTTCTTCGATGTGACCGACGATCTGTGCATCGATATTGAAGGAACGTGAGATGTTGATGACTTGCTGTGCGTCCTCGGGCGCGAGGTACACTTCGAGTCTATGTCCCATGTTGAATACTTTGTACATCTCTGCCCAGTCGGTGTGGCTCTCTTCGTGAATGGTGCGGAAGAGTGGGGGCACGGGGAACATATTGTCCTTGATGACGCGGCAGTTGTCGCCCACGAAGTGGAGCACCTTGGTCTGTGCGCCTCCTGTGCAGTGTACCATGCCGTGAATGTTGGGACGCAGCTCGTCGAGCAGCTTCTTCACCACTGGGGCATAGGTACGTGTGGGTGAGAGGACCAGCAGTCCTGCATTGACGGGTGAACCGTCGATAGGGTCGGTCAGCTTGTAATGACCGCTATACACCAACTCTTCGGGTACTGCGTGGTCGTAGCTCTCGGGGTAGTGTTGTGCGAGGTATTTGGCAAATACGTCGTGTCGTGCGGAGGTGAGTCCGTTGCTGCCCATACCGCCGTTGTAGCGCTGCTCGTAGGTGGCTTGGCCTGTGGACGACAGTCCTACGATAACGTCGCCTGGACGGATGTTTGCATTATTGATTACATCGGCGCGACGCATACGGCATGTGACGGTACTGTCGACGATGATGGTGCGCACGAGATCGCCTACATCGGCTGTCTCGCCTCCTGTGCCATAGATGCCGATTCCCATCTCACGGAGTTCTGCCATCAGTTCATCGGTTCCGTTGATGATGGCCGATATGACTTCGCCTGGGATGAGCATCTTGTTGCGCCCGATGGTAGAACTTACGAGGATATTATCGACAGCACCCACGCAGAGCAGGTCGTCGGTATTCATGATGAGGGCATCTTGTGCGATACCTTTCCATACGGAGAGGTCGCCTGTCTCGCGCCAGTACATATAGGCAAGGCTTGACTTGGTGCCTGCCCCGTCGGCATGCATGATGTTACAATACTCGGGATCACCGCCGAGGATGTCGGGGATAATCTTACAGAATGCCTGTGGGAAGATACCCTTGTCGATGTTCTTGATGGCGTTGTGCACATCTTCTTTTGCGGCACTTACGCCGCGCATCATATAACGTTGGTTGTCCATAATCTATTTGTAAAATACGAAACAAACTGCTGCGATGAGGCAGATGAAGGCGGCTACGTGGTTCCAGTGGAGCTGCTGTCCCTGGAAGCACATCATAGCGATGACGGTAAACACACTGATGGAGATGACCTCTTGGATGACTTTCAACTGCATGAGGTTGAACGGACCGCCTGTGATGTCCGACCCTATGTTGTTGGCTGGGATGAGGAAGCAGTATTCCACACCTGCGATAAGCCACGAAAGGAGGATAATCTTGGGCATGGACCATCCGTCGGAGATGTGACGCTCCTTCAGCAGCAGGTTGCCATACCAGGCGAAGGTCATGAAAGTGTTTGAGCAAATCAACAGCAGTATTGTGTATAATCCTTTCATCTCGTTCTTTCTGTTTGTTTCATTGTGGTTTTTTACGTTTTCAATTTGCAAAGTTAGTGCTTTTTTTGCAATTTATCGCTCGAAATGGTATTTTTCTTACCTCTTACCTCTTAATTCTTAATTAAATGTCGTATATTTGCAAAGAAAATAAATAAACAACGCGTAAATATGCTATCAGTAGAAGAACTCAACGACCGATTGATTGACCTCGCCTTTGCTGAAGATATAGGTGACGGCGACCATACCACGCTTTGCTGCATTCCTGCGGATGCAGTGAGTGAATCGAAGCTCCTGATCAAGGAGGAGGGTATCTTTGCCGGCGAGCAGATTGCCCGGCAGGTGTTCCATCGGTTCGACCCCACGATGGAGGTTGAGGTGTACATCCACGATGGTGCGCACGTGAAGCCAGGCGATATCGTGATGAGTGTGAAAGGCAGGATTCAAAGTCTGTTGCAGACGGAGCGTCTGATGCTCAACATCTTGCAGCGTATGAGCGGTATTGCTACTATGACAAACAAGTATGTGAAGCGGCTGGAAGGAACGAAGACCCGCATACTCGACACCCGCAAGACCACTCCAGGCATGCGTATGCTGGAGAAGGAGGCAGTGAAGATAGGTGGGGGAGTGAACCATCGCATCGGACTGTTCGACATGATTCTGCTGAAAGACAACCATATCGACTTCGCAGGCGGAATAGAGAATGCAATCACTCGCTGCCATCAGTACCTGCAGGAGAAGGGCAAGCAGCTGAAGATAGAGATAGAGGTGCGCGGGTTTGACGAGCTGAACGAGGTGCTCCGCGTGGGTGGAGTGGACCGCATTATGCTCGACAACTTCACGCCTGAACAGACCCGCAAGGCTGTGGAACTGATTGGAGGGAAGTACGAGACGGAATCGTCGGGCGGTATCACCTACGACACCATCCGCGACTATGCGGAGTGTGGGGTGGACTTTATCAGCGTGGGTGCTTTGACCCACTCGGTGAAGGGACTCGACATGAGTTTCAAGGCTGTGGATTCAAGCAAATTGAAAATATAGTATTTTTTATACCTAATTAATTTATCCATTTATTAAAATCTTAACAATTATGAAAGTAATGAAATCAATTTTGACAGTGCTCATCGCATTGTTCGCAGTGACAGCAAACGCACAGACAGCAAGTGCATTGGTAGCAAAGTACAAGGGTCAGGACGGCGTGAAGTCTGAAGACATGATGGCCGACGTGAAGCGTATGGTCGATATGTTTGCGCAGATGCCTGCTCAGGGTGGGGGCGGAATGCCAGGTATGCCTGATATGAGTGAGATGGCTAAGTCGCTCAAGAGCATCAAGACCTACACTGTGCTCACTCCAAGTGCCGATAAGGTAGCAGCAATCAAGGCCGACATCGAAGCCATGAAGGACTATAAGAGCCTCATTGAGTTCGTACAGACCGACGGAGGTGGCGGTATGGGTGGCTTTGCGATGCCAGAACCCAAAGTAGGTGCTGATGGTGTTCGTCGTCTGCAGCTTCCTAATATGTTCCAGCAGCAGGGTGGCTCTATGCAGGCTTATGCAAAGGTAACAGACAACAAGTTCAACGAGGTTATCTTCTTCACAACCGGTCAGCAGAACGCGCTGTCGTATGTGGAGGCAGCCGACCTTACAGTTGACAACCTCATGATGATTATGATGATTCCGATGATGCGCAACATGGGACAAGGTGGCGGATTCGGAGGAGGATTCTAATGCGATGCATCATTGACCGTGCATACATAATTAATAATAGTAATAGTAATTAATGAAAAGAAACATTCTTCTGACAGCATTGGCAATTGTGGGTATGCAGTTGCCAATGCTCCATTCTGTAGCTTGTACGAATCTCATCGTCGGTAAGAAAGCATCGACTGACGGGAGCGTGATTGTAAGCTACAATGCCGACTCCTACGGCATGTATGGTAATATGTACCGTCATATAGGAGGCACTCACCAGGCAGGTGAGATGCGTAAGATTTATGAGTGGGATACCAACAAGTATCTGGGCGAGATTCCTCAGGCTGCCCGTACGTATAACGTAGTGGGACAGATGAACGAAAACCAGGTGAGCATCTGCGAAACCACATTTGGCGGACGTGAAGAGGTGGTCGACCCAAAGGGTATTATCGACTACGGAAGCCTTATCTACATCGGACTGGAGCGTTCGCGCACAGCTCGTGAGGCCATCCAGGTGATGACCGACCTCGTGGCGAAGTACGGCTATTGCAGTGAGGGCGAGACCTTCACGATTGCCGACAAGAACGAGGTGTGGGTGATGGAAATGGTAGGTATGGGACCCGGTTCGCAGAATGCTGCATGGGTGGCTGTACGTGTTCCCGACGACTGTATCTGTGCACATGCCAACCAAAGCCGTATTACGCGCTATTTCCAACTTTTCCCAAAGCAGGATGTCCTCTATAATAAAGATAATGTGAAGTTTGCACGCGAGAAGGGCTATTTCGACGGCAAGGATGCTGATTTCAGTTTCCGCGATGCATTCAATCCACTCGACTTCAGCGGCATCCGCTATTGTGATGCTCGTGCCTGGAGTTTCTTCAATCATCATGTCAGCGGAATGGACAAATATCTGCCTTATCTCAACGGTGAGGACCTGAAGGGCGAGATGCCGCTCTATATGAAGCCTGATCATTTGGTTTCTGTAGCCGATGTGAAGAACGGCATGCGTGACCATTATGAGGGAACAGCTCTCGATATCACGAAGGACCTCGGAGCGGGTGCCTATACGATGCCATACCGTCCAAGTCCGCTGAGCTTCAAGGTGGACGATCAGGAGTATTTCAACGAACGTCCTACCAGTACTCAGCAGACAGGTTTCACTTTCGTGGGACAGATGCGCAGTTGGTTGCCCGATGCTGTCGGAGGTATTGTGTGGTGGGGTAACGATGATGCGAATATGGTGCCCTACACACCTGTTTATTGTGGTGTGAGCGACATTCCACAGTGCTATGAGCGCATTGCTGGCGAGCAGGACGAACTGGTCTTCTCATGGAAATCAGCATTCTGGATGCAGAACACGGTGAGCAACATGGTTTATCCATATTATAGCAAGATGTATCCCGACTTGCGTAAGGCAATCGATGAACTCGAAACGGCTTACGTGAAGGAGATTACGAATATCGACGCGGAGGGTAAGAAGCTGTGCGAAAGTCAGCCGACAGCCGTAGGTCGCTATCTTGCCAATTATAGCAACCGTGCAGCCGACCAGATGATGGAGCGTTGGGAAGTGCTGTTCCGCTACCTCGTGGTGAAACATAACGATATGGTTGTGAAGCGTGAGAAAGACGGGCAGTTTGAGCGTACACCTGACGGATATGCTGCTCCGACCGTACGTCCTGGCTATCCTGCTGAGTTCGGCAAGCGAATCGTAAAAGAGACCGGTAACCGATATAAGATGAAGTAAATGACCTTTAGCTCCCTTGGTTGGGAGTAATGGTTATAGGTTATTAGTTATAGGTTATAGAACCCTCTCTGACTCCCCCTTAAGGGGGGAGAAGTAAGGGGTGTTGGTTATTGTGATAACATGAATAGAAGATTGAGTGTTCTTTTGATGGTGGTCAGTCTGACGCTTTCTTTGGCGGGACAGACTGTTGTGAGCGAGGCGTATGGAGATATGCCTCGTGGTTGTCGTCGAGACCTATTGTTGAGACAGCGTAAGGCTGTGAAGGTGCGTCGTGTTCCCGGTGCTAATCGTACGGTGGAGGCTTTCAAGGGGAGTCGCCGTCAACTGGTGGTACTTGCTGCTTTTGCTGACCTGAAGTTCCGGCAGCAAGACCCGTTGCCTGTGTGGAACCGTATCTTCAACGAGGTGGGCTATCAAGAAGGTAGCTATGTGGGTTCAGTTCACGATTATTTCTATGATCAGAGCTATCATCAGTTCGACCTCGCTTTTGACCTCTATTATGTTGAAGTGCCCGGAAATCGTGTGAAGTATAGGAGTACACAATCAGACGATGAGAACTCCAAATATCTCATCTATGATATTGTGGACGAGCTGATTACGCGGAATATCGACTGGAGTCAATACGATTGGAACGAAGACGGCGAAATCGATCAACTCCTTGTCATCTATGCAGGAAAGGGAATGAATGTAGATGGTGATGCGAATAGTATCTGGCCTCATCAGTGGTGGCTCAGCGAACACGAAGACTGTCAACCCCGTACGGTCAACAGTGGAGACGCTTCCTATCTGATAGATTCCTATTGTGTTGTGATGGAAACATCAGAATCTTCTACTGTCAAGACTGCGTTTGGCACACTCTGTCATGAATACAGCCATTGTTTCGGTCTGCCCGATTTCTATGCATCAAGTAGTGTTTTGGGTGCTTGGGATATAATGGACTATGGATGTTACAACGAAAAGAGCTTTTGTCCTTGCGCCTATTCGGCTTCGGAGCGTATGTTCATGGGGTGGCTCACTCCTACAGAACTTCTGAGGAAGACTTCTGTGAGCGGTATGCAATCATTGGACAGGGTGCCTGAAGCATATCTTGTTCGCAACGACGGATGGGCTGACGAATACTACATCCTTGAAAACCGTCAGCAAGAAGGATGGGATGTTGGTCTTCCTGGTAGCGGGCTTATGATTTTTCATGTAGATTTTAATGCTGATGAATGGCTGTCAGGATTCCCGAATGAGGATGAGAAACAACGACACTATCGTATCATTCCTGCAAATAACAAGACGTCTTCAACAATCACGTATAATCTCAAAGGGTGGGGCTATCCCTACACGAATGGTGATCAGGTAAACAACGCCCTAACCAATCTCACCCTCCCTGTCGCCAAGGTGAATCATAAAAATACTGATGGTTCGTTCTTTATGTCTAAACCCATCACTAACATATCTGTCATGGATGGTCTTGCCAGCTTCGACTTTTTTGCTGATGAAACTGGGATTGACGAAATCAGTTGGAAGACGGAAGGTGTCAGGAATGTTTTCAACCTGCAGGGACAGCGTCTTTCTTTGCCATCTAAGGGACTTCATATCGTAGATGGGCAGAAGGTCTTGGTGAAATAATGATTCCCCGTTGAAGAGACAATTGGTATTAAACAATGTGAAAATTGCAGGATGATTGTATAAAAATGCAATTTATCTGTTCGGATTCAAATTTATTTATTAAATTTGCACGATTTTTGAATAGTGATTAGTCTTTAATTAGGTAATAGGTTAATTAGGAATAATGGAAAAAGAAAAGAAGCAGAGTGTAGCGAAAGGCGTTGCATTTATATGGATTTGCGTGTTTCTCGTGTTGATTAGTGGTGCGGGGTTGGTGTATTCTATCGCGCAAGGCTGGTTAGGCAATATTCCTGAAATCGAGGAGTTGCAGAACCCGATCAACAAATATGCATCGCGTGTGTACTCTGACGACGGGGTGCTGCTGGGCACCTGGAGCTATGCAAGTCAGAATCGTGTGATGGTACCTTATGACTCTATCCCAGAGAATTTGGTGAACGCACTGGTGGCTACTGAGGACGAACGATTCTTCGAGCATTCGGGTATCGACTTCAAGGCGCTGGGACGTGCCGTCGTGAAGACGCTGATTATGGGCGACCGTTCGGCTGGTGGAGGTAGTACGCTGACGCAGCAGTTGGCTAAGCAGCTGTATACTGATGTTGCTCACGATTTGAAAGGACGTATCTTGCAGAAGCCTATTGAGTGGTATATCGCCGTGCAGTTGGAGAAATACTACACGAAGGAAGAAATCATTGCGATGTATCTCAATCAGTTCGATTTCCTTTACAATGCCGTAGGTATCAAGAGTGCTGCGAATACATACTTTGGCAAGGCTCCTTTTGACCTCAACCTGAACGAGTGTGCTGTGCTTGTGGGTATGTGTAAGAACCCTTCTCTGTACAACCCTGTCCGTGATAACGAGGAGTGTAAGCAGCGTCGTAATGTGGTGCTGCAGCAGATGCTCAAAGAAGGTTATATCACACAGCAGCAGTATAAAGAGACATCTCAGATGCCTATTGATGTGTCGCTCTTCAAGATTACCAATCACAATGAAGGTATCGCACCATATTTGCGCGAATATCTCCGTCAGATTATGATGGCTAAAAAGCCAAACCGTAGTGACTATGCTTCTTGGCAGTATCAGTACTATTACGACGATTCGCTGGCGTGGGAGAACGATCCGCTGTTTGGATGGTGTAACAAGAACAAGAAGAAGAACGGCGAAAACTATAATATCTACACGGATGGCCTGAAGGTGTACACCACACTTGATACCCGTATGCAGAAATATGCGGAAGAAGCTGTGAGGGAACATGTGGCGAAGTATCTGCAGCCTGCGTTTGATAATCTGAAGAATCGTTATTCTACCTTCCCGTATATCGGAGTGGACAAAGCCAGGGTAGAACGTATCATCAACCGTGCTATGAAACAGTCGGAACGCTATAGAGTGCTGAAAGAGGCAGGCTATTCAGAGAAAGAGATTGAAGAGGCGTTCAATGTCAAGACTAAGATGACATTGCTGAAATATGAAAAGGACGGCACATGTTCTGAATATGAGACAGAGATGAGTCCACGCGATTCGATATTCTATTACAAGAAATTCTTGCGTGGAGCGATGATGGCGATGGACCCTCTGACGGGATATGTACGTGCTTATGTGCCAGGCTTGGACTTCAAGCATTTCCAGTACGACAATGTTATGGGGTATCATGGAGGTCGCCGTCAGGTAGGTTCGACCATCAAACCCTATCTCTATAGTCTGGCGATGATGAACGGTTGGACTCCTTGCGATGAAATCAATACGGCGCGAGTGACTATCGGAGGCTGGTCGCCAAAGGGAGGTGAAGGTGGCTATCGTACACTTGCCGCAGCATTGGCTGCATCGAGCAATCAGGCGAGTGTACGTCTGATTGACCAACTGCGTCCAGAGAATTTCATCAATATCTTACGTCAGTTTGGTATTCGTACCGTGAATATAGAGCCAAACCTCACGCTCTGTTTGGGTACGTGTGACATCAGCGTAGGCGAGATGGTGAGCGGCTATACGGCTTTTGCCAACCAGGGATTGCGTACCGAACCTTTGGTTGTAACCCGCATCGAGGATGCTGATGGTAATGTGGTGGCAACATTCACTCCGCGTACGAATGAAGTACTGTCGCCTGAAGCTGCTTATCAGATGGTGACCATGTTGCGTGGTGTTATCAATAGTGGTACGGGTCGTGCATTGCGTTCATCTATTCGTGCTGATATGGGTGGTAAGACAGGTACGACAAACTCTCAGGCAGACGGTTGGTTCATGGGCTTCACCCCTCATCTCGTTGTAGGTGCATGGGTAGGAGGTGACGACCGCGATATCCACTTCGACTCTATGAGTTATGGTCAGGGTGCGCGAGCAGCTTTGCCTATCTACCACAAGTTTATGGATAAGGTGTATAGGGATGGCAGGTTTGGAATAGATCAGGATCAGAAGTTTGTAGAACCTGAGGACTTCGACCCATGCTATAATGCGTTGAACGAACTTCGCAGTTTGGAGTATAGCGGAGAAGGAGTCGTGGATGAGTATGAGAATCAGATAGACGAGGCATTCCAATGAAATATATAGGTATCATTCCAGCACGTTATGCTTCTACCCGCTTTCCAGCAAAACCATTAGCGATGCTGGGCGGTAAACGTGTGATTGAACGTGTGTACAATCAAGTTGTAGGTCAGTTGGACGATGTGTTTGTTGCTACCGACGATGAACGTATTGAGCAGGCTGTGAAGGCGTTTGGAGGTAAGGTAGTGATGACCAGTACAGAATGTTGCAGCGGTACCGATCGCTGTTGGGAAGCTGCAAGTAAGATGGGATTGTCGGCTAATGACGTGATTGTAAATATTCAGGGTGACGAACCTTTTATCCAACCACAGCAGATTGCAGCCATCAAGGCGTGTTTCGACGAAGAGTCGGTAGGGATTGCTACATTGGTAAAACCTTTCACTCCTGATGACGGATTTGCTGCTTTGGAGAATGTAAACTCTCCGAAGGTAGTAGTGAACAGCCGGATGGAAGCGCTGTATTTCTCGCGTTCCATCATTCCTTTTACACGTGGAAAAGAAAAAGAGGAGTGGCTGGCTGGACATATCTATTATAAGCACATCGGAATCTATGCCTATCGCACGAAGGTGCTGAGCGAGATAACCCAACTGCCTCAGTCTTCGCTCGAACTGGCTGAATCGCTGGAGCAGTTGCGTTGGTTAGAGAACGGCTACAAAATCAAGGTAGGGGTATCGGACATCGAAACAATCGGTATAGATACGCCTGAAGACTTGGAAAAAGCCGAACAGTTTCTGAAGAATCGAGAAAACAAATAATGAATATGATGAAGAAATTAGTGTATGCAGTGATGCTGTGTCTGGGTGCGACAGGCTTTGTGGCTTGTTCGGTAGACACAGATAGCGAAGCGAGTGTCACCATTCAGTATGAGGGCTACTGCGACAGTGTGGTGTTTGTTCATCCAGAGGACACAGTGTTTGAAAAGTACATCCGTGAAGTGATTGCTACGAAAACCATCCCACTGGTAGGTGCATATTCGGCATTCAATGAAAGCTATACATCACAGGATGAGTATATTCAGAATGCGATAGCAAACTGTAACTTGAAGGCTTTGAAGACCTATGAGCAGATGGTAAGAAATGTGCCCTCTAAGCATCTTTTCGATACGATGACAACCCTCTATGGTGATTCTGTCGATTTCACCCCGCTGGGCTACTACACCATCTATTACAGCCTCTATGGTTTTTTAAATGAACGGATGGTACAGATAGGAACAACTTACAAAGAATATTAATCCCTTACAGCCATGAAATACCCCTTTTTGATATTACTGTTGCTGATGAGCTATCCGCTGATGGCGCAACCCCGTTATGACCTGAAAAGTTTGCAACGTGAACAGTTGGGTAGGGGAGTAGTGGTATGTCGTACCGCCGAAGGTGACAGCGTGAGTGTCTCTTGGCGTTATCTGGAAGAGGACGATATATCGACAGGTTTCAACGTCTATCGGGATGGGAAGAAGATCAACAAGACACCCGTTACGGCATCCTCATATCTCAAATTGCCTTACGAAGGCGGGGCGACCTATGAAGTAAGGACGGTTGACAAAAACAAAGAATCGCATCGGAAAGACGGACGTTTCGTCTTGAAAGATGATGCCCCTAAGGGTTATCTTAGTGTTCCATTGGAAATACCTGAAGGTGGAACTACACCTGACGGACGTCGCTATAACTATAGTGCCAATGATGCTTCTGTAGGTGATGTGGATGGTGATGGAGAATATGAAATTATCTTGAAATGGGATCCTTCGAACTCTCATGATAATGCACACGACGGTTATACAGGCAATGTGCTCTTCGACTGCTATCGTCTTGATGGTACACGTTTGTGGCGTATCGATTTAGGTCGGAATATCCGTGCAGGAGCGCACTATACGCAGTTTATGGTGTATGACCTCGATGGTGACGGAAAGGCCGAGGTGGTGATGAAAACCAGCGATGGAACCATCGATGGAAAAGGGAAACTTATTGGTGATGCAGAAGCCGACTATCGTACACATACGGGCAGGCTCGGCCGTATTCTTTCGGGCAACGAGTATCTCACCGTGTTCAGTGGACAGACAGGTGAGAACCTCTGTACTGTTGACTATGTTCCAGGTCTGAATACAGGCAATTGGGGTGATGATTATGGAAACCGTAGTGAGCGATATCTTGCCTGTGTGGCTTATCTCGATGGCAGTCATCCGAGTGTGGTGATGTGTAGAGGCTACTATGAACGCACTACTTTGACGGCATGGGATTGGGATGGTAAGCAACTCACTCAGCGCTGGGCGTTCGACAGTCAGAATCCTGGCATGAGAGGGTGGGGCGGACAAGGTAATCACAACCTGCGTGTGGCAGACGTAGATGCAGACGGGAAGGATGAAATCGTCTATGGTGCCATGTGTGTTGATAATGATGGAAAGGGTCTATGGAACACCCGTATGGGACATGGTGATGCGATGCACCTGATGGGCTTCTTCCCCGATTCCGACCTATTGCAGGTATGGGATGTACATGAGAATCGTCGTGACGGCTCAACGCTTGTTCAGGCTGCAACAGGTGAAGTCATCTTCCAAATCCCTTCGAATGCCGATGTGGGACGCGGTATGGCAGCCGATATAGACCCTACGAATTATGGAGTGGAGATGTGGTCGTCAACCTCAGGAGGTATCTTGAACCTGAAAGGTGAGGTCATCGCACCTGCATTCATATCTACGAATTTCGCAGTGTGGTGGACAGGCGACTTGAATCGCGAACTGCTTGACGGAGCACGTATCTCAAAGTATAATCCAGCCACGAAACGTGCTGATGTTATCATGGACATGTCGCGTGAGTGTTCCTTCAATAATGGTACGAAAAGTAATCCGTGTTTGGAAGTCGACCTGCTAGGCGACTGGCGCGAAGAGGTCATCGTACGTACTCGCCGTAGTGATGAGTTGCGTATTTATGTTACCGACTATACAACCCAGTATAGGTTCTACACATTGATGCAGGACATCCCATATCGTCTAAGTGTAGCAACCCAGAATGTCGCCTATAACCAGCCTTCTGAGTTGGGCTGCTACTTCGGACCGGATTTGAAGAAAGGGAAGGCGTTTCGTGGATGTGTTGTAAAGTAAAGAGATAATTCTAAGTTAGGAATATTAATAAGGATGAACGCAGAAGCAATAGAACAATTATTAGAGAAGAAAGTATTTGGAATCACATTGCTCGATCCCATCATGTTTTGCTTGAAGGCATTTGCCATCTTTCTGTTGATTCAGATAGCTGTGTGGGTGATTCGTTTCTTTATGAACCCAGAGCGAGCCAAACGTAAGAATCGTAAGTTCGATGAAACCAGTATGGTGTTTTTCCGCAAATTGCTGGTTACTGTTGTGTACATTTTGGGCCTCGCATGTGTGTTGTATTTGATTCCACCTTTGCGTACTTTTGCGACCTCCATCCTTGCCAGTGCAGGTATCATGGCTATGGCGATAGGTTTGGCTTCCCAGGAAGCTCTCTCGAATTTCGTAAGCGGTATCTTCATCATTCTTGCCAAACCCTTCCGTATCGGTGATATGGTGTCGCTCGATAGTGGTCAGGCGGGTAAGGTGACAGAGATTGCCATCCGTCACACTATCATCACTACAGCTGAGAACCGTCAGGTCATCGTTCCAAATTCAAAAATCAACTCAGCCATCATCACCAACTCTACCATTAAGGATACTCGTACTTGTGTGTTTGTAGAGGTAGGTGTGGCATATTCTGAGAACCTCGACCATTGCATTGATGAGATGCGTAAGGTGATTGAAGCCGACCTTCGCGTGTTGGACAAGCGTACTGAAAAGGAGAAAGCCGACGGGGTGGAGAAAGTCATCATTCGTGTCTTGGAATTGGGCAGTTCGTCTATCACCCTTCGTGCTTATGTATGGGCACCCAATCCAGCTGATGCATTCGTACTGAAATGCGATTTGCTGAAAGCTGTGAAAGATCACTACGATGAGGTAGGTATCGAGATTCCTTATCCGTATATGAATGTGGTTAGGAAAGCGTAATCTGGAATTATGGATTATCAACAGATATTTGATAAGTACTATCCCGACGAGAACGAACAGCGGCGCATTCTGCTGACTCATAGCCGTCTGGTGGCAGACAAGGCTTTGGCGATAGCTCGTCAGCATCCTGAGATGTTGCTCGACATGCCTTTCATCGAAGAGGCTGCAATGCTGCACGATATCGGCATCCGCGAATGCGATGCAGCCAGCATCTATTGCTTTGGTTCCAAGCCCTATCTTTGTCATGGTATCATCGGAGCCGAGATGTTGCGTGCAGAAGGCTATCCGCTTCATGCGTTGGTATGTGAGCGTCACACAGGAACTGGTTTGACTCAGGACTATATCCTCACCAACAATCTGCCCCTTCCTCATCGCGACTTGGTGCCTGTCACCCTCGAAGAGCAGCTCATCTGTTTTGCCGACAAGTTTTTCTCGAAGACCCGTCCCGATCAGGAGAAATCGGTTGATGCTGCGTTGAAAAGCGTTGCAAAATTTGGTGATGAGTGTGCAGAAAATTTTCTCCGTTGGTGTCATTTGTTCCTTTAACACGTCACTTTTCCCCTTCTTTAAGATTATTTATGACCAAACGAAACAAAAGTTTCGTTATTTTGTCGTATCTTTGCATTTTGAATGTAGGCCGACAACGATTTGAATAGAAGAATCTACATATTGCTGCTGTTTCTGTGCGTGATGATTTCCATGGCGCAAGGTTTTGGTGATGTTAGGGGCGTTATCGTGAACGACTCCATCATCACACCTTCCGACACCCTGCCACCATTGAACATCGACACGGCAGCTGTTCATCAGCTCGACTCTGCCACACAAGCCCAACTCCAGCAACTCGATTCCATCAAAAGCCGGTTCGACGAGGAACACGGCATAGAGCCAGAAGGAAATCCGCGTGCCATTCAGTGGAACGACTCTGTTGCTGCAGCTGAAGACTCCATTCGTCGTATGAAGAAGCCCGATGTACTAGATGCTCCTGTATCCTATGAGGCATCTGACTCTGTGGTGTTCTTCATGAAAACCAAGGATGCCTATCTCTATGGAGAGAGCGATGTGCAGTATCAGAACATGGACCTCAAGGCTGCCCGAATCATGATGAATATGGACAGCTCGATTGTTCACGCCACCTATGTGCTCGACACGTTGGGCGTGTCGCAAGGCGCTGAACCGACCATGAAGGGAAAGCCTGTCTTCAAGCAGGGCAATGATGAATATGTGTCGGAAAAGATGGACTACAACTTCAAGACTCGCAAAGGTTTCATCACCAATGTGACCACCGAACAGGAGGAAGGCTTCATCCGCAGTGAGGAATCGAAGAAAGGCGATGGTGATGAGGTCTATCTGCGTCGAGGCACTTACACCACCTGCGATGAGGAGCATCCACACTTCTATATCCGTATGTCGCGAGCCAAGGTCCACACAGGCAAGAGCGTGTTCTCAGGTCCAGCCTGGCTGGTTGTCGAGGATGTTCCCCTTCCGCTCGTTGTCCCCTTCGCCTTTTTCCCCCTCACTACGAAGTATTCGTCAGGCTTCATCATGCCGAGCTATGGCGATGAGTCCTCTCGAGGTTTCTATCTGCGTGACGGAGGTTACTACTTTGCCATCAACGACCATGTAGATGCCAAACTGACGGGTGAAATCTTTACGAAGGGTTCTTGGTCGGTAGCGCTCCAGACCACCTATCGCACTCGCTACAAGTACTCAGGCAACTTCTATTTCAATTATCAGGTGACGAAAGACGGTGAGAAGAATATGCCTGACTATAATGTCGTCAAGAACTTCAAACTCCAATGGTCACACCGTCAGGACAGCAAGGCTAATCCTAATAGCTCTTTCACAGCAAGTGTCAACTTCGCCACTCAAAGCTATGAGCGCAACAACCTCTCGAGCCTCTATAATCCAACCTCTTATTCGCAGAGCACACGAACCTCCAGCATCAGCTATTCACGCACATTCGATAAGTTGGGCCTTACTTTCTCTTCAAGCTTCAATATTGCACAGAACATGATCGACTCAACCCTGTCGCTCACGCTGCCTAACCTCAGTATTTCCCTCAGCCGCTTCTATCCCTTCAAGCGGAAACATCAGGTAGGAAAGGAACGCTGGTACGAGAAGATAGCCATGTCATACACAGGTAACCTCTCCAACAGCATCACGACCAAGGAAGACAAGTTACTCCATTCCAGCCTCATCAAGGATTGGCGCAACGGTATGCGTCACACCATCCCCATCTCAGCTTCCTTCAACATATTAGGCTATGTGAATGTCACACCTTCGTTCAACTATACCGAACGATGGTACACCAACCGTATCGAGCAGAGTTGGAATCCTGTAGCACAAGTTGTTGAGCGAGATACAATCTGGGGCTTCAATCGTGTTTACAACTACAACCTCAGCCTGTCGTTCAATACGAAGGTCTATGGTATGTACACCCCGAATCCCAAGATATGGGGCAAGCGGATACAGAAAGTGCGACACGTGTTCACACCGACCATCAGCTTCAGTTATGCGCCCGATTTCGGAGCCAGTCACTATGGCTACTGGAAGACCTACACCAAGACCGACCTTGATGGAAACGTCACCTACGTCGACTACTCGCCATACTCCAATTCCCTCTATGGTACCGTATCGCGAGGAAAGACAGGCTCTATCACCTTTGATATGTCCAATAATATCGAGATGAAATACCTCGACTCGAGAGACTCACTCAAAAAGATACCAATCATCGATGAGCTCGGTGCAAGCCTGTCCTACAACCTTGCAGCAAAGACCCAGCCGTGGAGTAACCTATCCACACGTCTTCGACTTAAATTCGGAAAGACCACGTTCAACGTGAACGCCGTGTTCCATACCTATGCTTACGAGTTCGACAGCCGTGGAAATGTCGTTGTCGGCAATCGCACAGAGTGGTCATACGGCCGATTCGGACGCTTCCAGGGAATGAGTAAGAATCTCTCATACTCTTTTAACAACCAGTCATGGGACAAATTCAAGAAATTCTTCAATAAACTCTTCAAGAGGGGAGTAGACGACGAGGAGGAAGAAAACAATGAAGAAGACGACGAGGACGATGATGGAAATACAAACAAAAACAAGGCAAAAGCAAAAGACGACCTTGATGAAGACGGCTACATGAAATTCAAGATACCATGGTCGTTCAGCATCTCCTACGGTATCACTATGGCAGAAGACCGTTCCGCTAAGATCAATGTCAAGAACATGCGCTATCCATATAAGTTCACGCAGAACCTCAACTTTTCTGGTACCATCAAGCTCTCCAATGCATGGAATGCCAGTTTCTCGTCAGGATATGACTTCACTAACCATGCCATCTCGATGACTACCGCCAATATCTCGCGTGACATGCACTGCTTCAACATCAGCGCAGGTTTCGTCTTCGGTCCATTCACTTCATATCACATTACCCTCCGTGCAAACGCTAGCACCCTGACCGATGCACTCAAGTACGACAAGAAGAGTAGCTACTCCAGCTCCATCCGTTGGTATTGATAGCCCTAAGCAGCCCCAAAAGGAGGAGGATAACGTTTAGAAGACCCCTCTGTCCTGCGGACATCTCTATCTTTATGGGGAGAAACTAACGTCTAGCGTCTCTAACAACTATTTTTTTATTTAGTGTACAAATAGTACAAGCAGCTCAATGTGAACAGTTTTGAAAGGTCAGCATATGTGTCTGCTTATAGAAGCAGCAGCGCCTGCTGCATATTACTGTGTTAGTTTTGAAGTTAGAGAGATAGACTCTATACTTTAGTTAATAGATGTTAGATACTAAGTCTGCCGGAACGATGGCTTTCGTTTTCAGTGATTGTTGGACATCGATGATTCGTTGGTTCCTGCTTCCACGGAATAGGAGTGAGAGGTCTCGTTGAGCAAGGATGAAGGGACCGTCGACTAGCATGTCGATGGTATGGAGCAAGGGCATGAACTCGGGATGGTTCAGTAGTTGCTCCCATAGATAGCCTGTATAGCACCAGATGTTGTAGTTAAGCTCTTGTTTGATTCTCAGTGCCAGCTGGGTAACTCCTTCCACTTGGAAGAAGGGATCTCCACCTGTGAAGGTGACTGGAAATTCGTTGTAACGAATGACAGCCAGTAACTCGTCGATAGTTACTGGCTTGCCATTGTTGATGTCCCATGATTGGGGATTGTGGCATCCTTCGCAATGATGGTTGCATCCTGCAAAATAGATGGATGTCCTCAACCCTGGACCGTCTACAGAGGTTCCTTCTGCTATGGAAAGATATTTCAGCTCATGATTCATAATTAATAGTGCTTCATGTTATAGGTTACAAGTCTATAACCCATAATCTATAACCATTATTTATGAACAACACGGTCTCTTAACTCAGCTAGCTTTCCGGAGTTCCAGCGATCGGTGGTGCCGACGAGGTAACCCGTGATGCGTTGCAGGGTGTCGATGTTGGTACTTCCGCACTTAGGGCAGACGGTCAGACCTTCGGTTGCATCCTCGTATCCGCAATCCATACAGCGGTTGCGGTTGTGGTTCACGGAACCGTAGCCGATATCGTAGCGGTCCATCAGGTCCACGATGTTCATGATGGCTGCTGGGTTGTGGGTGGCATCACCGTCAATCTCTACATAGAAGATGTGTCCGCCTCGGGTGAGATTATGATAAGGTGCTTCAATCTCTGCCTTATGACGTGGGCTGCAGTGATAGTACACAGGCACGTGATTGGAGTTGGTGTAGTAGTCCTTATCGGTTACTCCAGGGATGATACCGAACTTCTTGCAATCGAACTTTGTGAAGCGTCCTGCCAATCCTTCTGCTGGGGTGGCAAGGATTGAATAGTTGTGCTGATAGCGCTGACTGAACTCAAGCACTCTATCGCGCATATATGTCACAATCTTCAGTCCCAGTTCCTGACTCTTGGGATCTTCGCCGTGATGATGACCTGTGAGGGCTATGAGACATTCTGCCAGTCCAATGAAACCGATACCAAGGGTGCCGTGATTGATAACGCTCTCGATGGTGTCGTTGGGTTTCAGATTCTCTGCATCGACCCAAAGGCGTGACATGAGGAGCTGGAACTGCTTGGCAAGGGCTGTCTTCTGGAATTGGAAACGTTCGTCGAGCTGCTGCGCTGTCACTTCAAGCAGGTTGTCGAGTTTGGCAAAGAAAGCGTTGATGCGCTCTTCTTGCTTTTCGATCGACATGCACTCGATGGCGAGCTTCACGATGTTGATGGTTGAGAACGATAGGTTTCCACGTCCGATACTGGTTTTCTCGCCAAAGCGGTCTTCGAACACACGGGTGCGGCATCCCATCGTGGCAAGCTCATACTTGTAGCGCTCTGGATCATTGATGTCCCACTTTTCGTGATGGTTGTAGCTTGCGTCGAGGTTTACGAAGTTGGGGAAGAAACGACGGGCTGTCACCTTGCATGCCAGACAGTAGAGGTCGTAGTTGGGGTCTTCGGGCAGGTAGCTTACACCGCGTTTTTTCTTCCAAATCTGGATGGGGAAGATGGCAGTAGAACCGCCTCCCACACCTTGGTATGTGGAATTCAGCAGTTCGCGAATGACACAACGTCCTTCAGCCGAGAAGTCGGTTCCGTAGTTGATACTGCTGAATACGACCTGATTACCGCCACGTGAGTGGATGGTATTCATGTTGTGGATGAATGCCTCCATGGCCTGATGTACACGCTGGACGGTGCGATTGATGGCATGTTGCTTCGCACGTTCATGGCCTGTGAGTCCGCCAAGGTTGGTGTAGAGGTAGTCTTTGATGGGAGCATCGTATAATTCTTGTAGGTCAAGTCCGCTCATTTGTTCGATGTATTTCACCTCTTCTTTATATGACGCGCGTACGTAAGGAGCCATGTAGAAGTCGAATGCAGGGATAGCCTGACCTCCGTGCATCTCGTTCTGTGCAGTTTCGAGCGAGATACAAGCAATGACGCTTGCTGTCTCGATACGTTTGGCTGGACGGCTCTCACCATGTCCGGCACTGAATCCGTTGAGCAGGATGTGGTCGAGCGGATGTTGTACACATGTGAGTGACTTGGTGGGGTAGTAGTCCTTGTCGTGGATATGCAGATAGTTGTTCTTCACCGCTTCTCGAACATTTTCAGACAGCAAGTAGTCGTCAACGAAAGGTTTGGTGCTTTCGCTGGCAAATTTCATCATCATGCCGGCAGGAGAGTCGGCATTCATGTTAGCATTTTCACGAGTCACATCGCTACGCTTTGCTTCGATGATTTCCAAGAAGATGTCGCGTGTCTTTGCCTTACGTGCGATGCTTCGTTTGTCTCGGTATGAGATGTATTTCTTTGCAACCTCTTTACGAGGGCTGCGCATGAGTTCGATTTCTACCATATCCTGGATTTCCTCGACGCTCATTTGGTCTTTACCTTGCATACCTATTTTATCAGATATGCGCTGGATGAGAGCTTCGTCCTCACCCTTCTCAGTTGTTAGCATCGCCTTGCGGATGGCGGCTTTGATTTTTTCTTCGTTGAAGCCGACAATACGGCCGTCACGTTTTAAAACTGTCTGTATCATTTTGATTGCTTTAGGTAAAAGTTTGTTGTAAATTCGTTTTGCCTGCAAAGTTAAGCATAATAGTTGATATAAACAAACTTTTTTACAACTTTTTTTGTGATTATTTTCGTTTTGGAAAACTTTTCTTGCTTTTAAATTTTGTAACTAATTGTGCTTCAGTGATAATAAATGTTAAAACGGAAAACTAATTTTTTGTTAGAAAAACAAACTTTTCTCATTTTTGCTATTTCTATACTTGATTTTTGAGTTTTTTTTGAGCGTTGAGTGATAAAAAACAGACATGATGCATTGTCGTTTAAGAATAATTCCTTATCTTTGCACCATGAAAACAAATAGAGTATTTTACACGCGATTTCGCTCTCTTGGGCTGTTGGCGATGATCGCTGTCTGTGCAACGCTCAATGTGTCGGCACAGAATTCAGAACGTAGACCCAACAACACCACGTATTTTTCAACCGATGAGTTGCCCGACCCAACTGTTTATTTGCCTGTTCCGCCCGATACAGCCAGTACGCTGTTTGTCGACGACTTTATGCGTTGGATATGGGGAAAGTCCGTTCGTGACTCTGCACGTGGAAAGCAAGCCAGTTGGGAGTCGTTGTATGGGGTACGCCGAATGGCAACCGTCTTTGGCGAAGCACTCAATATGGATATCACCGAAGAAGGTACGCCTGCCATCTGGCGACTGCTGCAGCGAGTGGGGGAAACAGGTAATAAAGCGACAGGAAAGGCCAAGCGCAAGTATATGCGCATGCGTCCATTTGCTCGTATGAACGAACATGTATGGGGTGAGTTTGATAATGAGTGGGATCTTCGTCACAATGGTTCCTATCCGTCAGGGCATACAGGTTTCGGCTGGAGTACGGCACTTGCCCTTGCTGAGATGGTTCCCGAGTTTCAGGATACGATTCTGCGTCGCGGCTATGAATATGGTGACAGCCGAGTTATTGTTGGTGCTCATTGGCAAAGTGATGTCGATGCGGGACGTCTGGCTGCTTCTGCAGCTTTCGCCCGTATGCATACTTCATCGGAATATACAGAAGACTTGGAAGATGCCCGTGCTGAATACCAGCGTGTGAAAGGCATCAAGGTCCAACAGACAACAGCGGGTTATCCACATATAGAGCGCATCATTGATTTCCCTGCCGACACGGCTTCTTATCGTCATTATGGCGATGTGGCCTATTACTGGAATGCCAAGACAGAGCGTACAGGCACGCGAGGCGAAGAAGCCGTAAGTGATACCTCATGTACTGCCAACTACTTCATGCAGACTTATGGCGCTTGCACCAATATCCCTATTGATCGTACTTCTACGCCTGATATAGCTGCTTTTGTGGATCGTGTGTTCGATGAACTCTGTAATGCATGTTCACAGGCGAAATCAACAGGGTTCCGCCAGCGTCCCTTCCTCCGCATGGGTGACCATTCTGCACTGCCGGAAAAAGACGAGCGCTACAGCAAATCTTCCAGCTATCCCTCATCCCATTCCATCATAGGGTGGGGTGTTGCACTTGCTCTTGTGGAAGTGATGCCCGACTGCCAGAACTCTATCTTGCAGCGTGGATACGAATATGGACGTAGCCGCACTATTCTCGGCTTCCATTTCAAGAGTGACGTCCAGGCAGGAAGGCTTGTTGCATCTTACACACTTGCCCGCCTTCACAACGAACCTGATTTCCGCCGGCTTCTTGCGGCAGCCCAGAAAGAATATAAAGATGCCAGCGGACCCACACCTGAAGATTAAATAGTTCGTGTTGGCGTTTTAGTGTATTCATACGTTTTGGCTCTTCCGCAGAAAAACAGCCTTGAACAAAGAAAATGTAGATATTAGAGAAAAAAATAATGATAGTTAGAGAAAAAAAATAATTAATTATTTTGCAGTTCGCTCTGCTTTTACTATCTTTGCAATCAATAACGATATCTATTCAATCCTCGTGAAGAAAAAGTGGATCATACCTTGCATTATTCTTTTTCTCTGCAGCTGCTACATGGGTTGCAGTGATGATGTAGATGTATCGCTCCGTCACGAGGTGGATTCTCTTAATTTGTTGGCTTATCGTACCCGTTATGTGGGACTTGACACGACGGCTTATTATTCTCAGAAGGCTTTCGAGGCATCGATGAAGGCCGATGGTACGTTGTATCGTGAGGGTAAGGCAGATGCTTTGTCGAACTTGGCATTCGTTCAATACATGCTGATGGACTATGACAGTGCGACAGCACTCTATAAGCAGAGCGCAGAATTGTCGAAGAACATCATTACGCAGGCAGTAGCTGACGTTGGCCTGATGAAGATTTGCCACATCACAGGGCGTAACGACGAGTTTCTGGACTATCGCCACGATGCGGAGACCAAGTTGAAACGCTTGTCGGAATCGCTTGACGAGATGCAGCTATCACCGATGCAGTTCACGTTCCTCAATTATGCTCAAAGTGAATTTCACTTTGCTTCGGCAACCTATTACAACGGCATTCTGCACCCCGAGTTGGCAGACGCTGAGATGGAAGCTGTGGCGAATGATATGGGTATTGTGAATTTCGATATCGCTCAGATGGCACGCTATTACATCTTGCAAGGTGACTATGAGACCGGTCGCGAACTGGGCATGAAGTTCAATCTGACATACATGCTGGCGAGTGCCTCGCAACATATTGCGAATCATTTGATGAATGGAGAAGCACCGAATCTGGATCCGATGTCTGACGATTCCATTCCTCCTTTTGCGTTGTTTATCGCACAGGATGCATTGCGTCTGTTCCGCGAATACGGATCGCTGTACAGCCGGGCTGTGACCTATCTGACAATCTCCGACTATTATGCCAAGAATGGAATGCTTGAAGTCGCTCTCGATACAGCCACCAAGGCTCTTGAGTTTGTGAATATCCAACACAAAGGTATTTATACCGACGACATGGATTTTCTCACTCCTTATTCTTCACAAGACGATATAGAACCCACAGAGATTACTTGGCTGAAACGTAAAGATATCAGTTGTGCATGGGAGTGGATTGCCAATATCCGCAATCATCTCGGTATGTTGTTCGACCAGATGGGCATGCATGCAGCTGCAGACTACAATAAGCGTATCTATCTGACGATTCTGGACAATACCCGTCAGGACAAACGATTGGAGCATCAGATTGAGGAATTGGAAAAGGCAAAAGCCGACCAAACCACGTGGGCATGGATTGTTGCCATCTTCTCGGTTTTGATGTTTGTCGCCATTTTCCTCTACATCCGTCATCAGAAACGGATGACAGAGCGGTCGTATGCCAAAGATATCAATAATGTAGAGGCATCGTTCAGAAAGTGGATGGACGAGAATGAAGCTCTCTACAACTCTCTTTCAGAAAAAGAGAAACTCATTGACAGTGAGACATACATTCACGAACAGCATATCGCAGAGAACAAACGAAGCTACATTGACCGCTGTACCAGCCTTTCACTTGTATATAGCATCACACCGTTCCTTGATCGTGCCATTAATGAACTGAATAAACTCAAGGCCACACAAGAAACAGAAGAGGTGCGTACGGAACGCATAGCCTATCTCTCGGAACTGATCGACCGCATTAACCTTTATAACGAGGTGCTGTCACATTGGATAAAGGTACGCCAGGGTATGGTGAACCTAAACATTGAGAACTTCGAACTGCAACCATTGCTTGATATGCTGAGCAAGAACCGCAACACGTTCGCGAACAAAGGCCTGACACTCCATGTGGCTGAAACTGATGCGGTGGTGAAAGCCGATAGGGCCTTGACGCTTTTCATGATGAACACCCTGCTCGATAATGCCCGCAAATATACGCCCGAAGGTGGAGAGGTAGGTATCGATGTGGAATCGACGGATGAGTATGTGGAAATTGCAGTAACGGACACAGGTCGAGGATTGTCGGAAGAAGACATCCGTACGATCTGTAAGGAAAAGGTGTACGACTCAAGTCAGATTGGTGATGTGGCGCATGACGAGATCCTAAAGCAGAACAAGGGATTCGGATTCGGACTCATGAACTGCAAGGGTATCATCGATAAATACAAGAAGACGAACTCTGTTTTCTCCGTATGCACGTTCAATATCGAAAGCCAGTTGGGTAAGGGCAGCCGATTCTATTTCCGTCTGCCGAAGGGAATGGTTCGTGCCTTGTTGATATTGTTGATGCAGATGCCTGCTTTCACTGCGATGAGTGCCCAAACATCAGAAGTGGCCGATACTGCGATTGTTTCAATGACCTTACTGTCGAAACAGGAGCAGGTGTCTCAAGAGCAAGCATACGAATCGTTGAAGAAGGACAATGCAGCGAGTCAGACGTTTATTATCCTTGCGCTGATGCTTGTTACGATTGCATTTGTAGTGTTCCTCGTGATGTATTACCGTATTCACATGCTGCCAGTCTTCAATTTGCGACAGCTGATGCAATTCAACAAGCGGTTGTTCGAAAGTGATAATCCTGACTTACTGGAATTTGTCTATACAGGTATTAATGATATCAAGACAGTTGACGGTATCGCACTGGGTATCATGCAGAACGAGGAGTCGCAACTGAAAGTCCGCATATCGAGAGACTGTCCGATGCAGGATGCTGTGGAGTCGATATCGCATCATAGTTTTGAGACAGCAAAGGAGATGACAATGAACGATGGTATTCTGCGTACATATCTTCTCAAGGTTCAGACAGCTGCTCATGACGCTAGCGAGCCAGCTACGGCCGACACAGTGGTAGGTGTGCTGACAGTCGTGTTCCATAATGCATCGCTGTCGAAGCAGGACGAACGAATCATCCAGCTCATTGCCGAACAGGTAGCCAAGTATGTGTATTTCTCTGATACAAAAGTTGAAAACCAGAAGGTGGAGCTGCAACTGAAGGAAGACGAGAAACTGAGAGCTGAGAAAGAAGAGAATACAATACACATTCAGAATATGGTGCTTGATAACTGCCTGTCGGCTATCAAGCATGAGACGATGTATTATCCGAACCGCATCCGTCAGCTTCTCGATGATGCACAGGAAAAGCAGGTCTTGCCTGATGAAGAGGATATCGCTCAGCTGTCGGAACTCATCAACTATTATAAAGACGTGTTCTCCTTGCTGAGTGCATGTGCGGCACGTCAGTTGGATAATGTAATGTTCAAACGTAAGACCATCCCAGTCTGTTCCCTGGCTCAGTATGCTAAAAAGAGCATGAGGCGGATGGCAAAGAAGTTGGATGTAGATATTGACTTCATGGTCGATACGGACTCTAACCTGAAAGTGGTGGGCGACCAGCAAATGTTGGAGTACTTGATGGATAATCTGATCTCGGCTGCGCTGACCAACCGTAAAGACCGACAAATCAGATTGTCGTTCGACCGCTATGATGAGTTTGTCCGCATCACCTTTGCTGATGAAGAAGTGGCTAAGACGGAGAGCGAACTGTCTAACCTGTTCTACCCTGAACATCTGCGTTATGACGAAGATGCCGATCGGTTGATAGGGGTGGAATACATGGTGTGTCGTCAGATTGTACGTGAGCACGATGAATATGGCGGAAGACGAGGATGCCGTATCATTGCTTCGCCTTGCGGAAATGGATATAAGATGGAAATCATGATTAATGGAATGTAATATGAACAAGTTTAATGTAATTATCGTAGAGGATGTGATGTTGGAACTGCGTGGAACGGTGGAGATATTCCGTAACGAGATTCCAGAAGCTAACATCATTGGTACAGCTCAGAACGAAGAAGAATTCTGGGAATTAATCGCAAAGAACACGCCCGATTTGGTCTTGCTCGATTTGGGCTTGGGTGGGTCAACAACGGTAGGCGTTGATATCTGTCGAAAACTCAGAGAGAAGCAGATGCCCGTGAAGGTACTCATCTTTACAGGTGAAGTGCTGAATGAGAAACTATGGGTCGATGCGCTTGATGCTGGTGCAGACGGGATTATTCTGAAGAGCGGCGAGCTGCTTACCCCGGGGGATGTCCAAAGTGTGTTGAGTGGCAAGCGTTATGTGTTCAATCAGCCAATCTTGAAGAAACTGGTGAAACGATTCAGGAAGTCTGTCCTCAACGAATATCGTCGTCAGGAGGCATTTGTACGTTACGACATTGATGAGTACGACGAGATTTTCCTTCGCCACTTAGCGTTGGGCTATACCAAAGACATGATTGCAAACCTGCGAAGTATGCCGTTTGGAACAAAGTCGCTTGAAAAACGTCAGGTGGAACTCATCAATCGTCTGTTCCCAAATGGTGAGAGTGAACGTATCAATGTGCCACGATTAGTGACCCGTGCGTTTGAATTGCGAATCCTCGATGTAGACAATCTGGAACCGGATGAAGAATAGTCGCATTGTCAACTGGATGCCTATCGGACTGCTTTGTCTGATACTGTTGCATGCCGTCGTTTCGTGGATAGGCGATATCTACGGATGGGGGTTGAACAACCTGTTCAGTCAGGCTGGCATCAGATGGACTGTGACTTATTTCATGTTCAATATTTCCTGTGCTCCGTTTGCAGAGGTCATGTCGGCACTTATCGCGATCGGCGTGTTGACGGAGTCGGGCTTTTTCGCTGCATTCAGCAAGAAAGCATCGTTGAAGCAAAAGCGTGCACTCTCCTTGTCCTTGCTAGTGCTGACCATTATGATGGTGGTCATTGCTTGTATGGTGTTGCTCCCCAATGCTATTCTGCTCAGCCCGTTCGGCACGCTGGCCGACTCTCCTTTCTCACAAGGGCTGCTGGGCATTATCTGTGTTGCTGTAGTCGTTGTGGGTAATGTCTACGGACTGTCATCGGGACGATTCTTCAGTTTGGCAGATACCATCAAGGCGCACGTGTCACTATTGATTCCGTGCCTACCTTGTTTCCTGTCGATGATGCTGACAGCCATCCTAAAGGAGTCTATGATCTATTCGAACGTCATCCCAATGCAGTCAACGTTGTTCACCGTGCTATCATGGTGCCTTTATCTCTTTCCGTTTGCAGTACAGCTGCTATATCTCTTCAAGTCAAAAAAGAAAAAAATTATATCATAATCTAACTAACACTAAGATGAAAAAACTACATTCAATCTTCGTTTGTACATTATGGCTGGTTGCTTCTATGGTTCCAGCTATGGCTTCTTCGAATCCCACACACGATGTTTCAGAATCGTCGAAAGCAAAAAAACGTATTATTAAGAAAATAGCTCCGATTGTGGTTGAATGTCCACAAGGAACTAATCCGCGTCTGCCTTGGCAGGTATGGGTAACCTATAGCGATGGTACAGGAGAATGGCGTCAGACTCGCTGGTCGAATGCAGCACAGCAGACCGAACAGACTGAGCAAACCTATCTTGTGGGACATAAGTTCACGGTCGATGGGGTGATTACTGGTGACAACACGACAGAGAACGGCTATCCCATCACAGCAACAGTCACGGTGGTTAACAAGAACTGGGATGTACCGGCTCAACCAGTCGCTGAACCTCTTCCGCTTACAATGGTGTCGATTACGGGCGATAACCGACTGACGTGGAACCGCAACCTCGATATCCGCGAGATTTTATCATGGGATATCACCCAGCAACTCTATAACTATCGAGACACTTATGGATTGTCAATAGAAGGATATAAGGTGGCAGACGGATGGGATTCGCCAACCACCAAACTGAAAGGTCACGGGTCGGGGCACTATATGTCTGCACTTGCATTCGCTTATGCTTCCACGTATGGAACACCTGAAGGACGTCAGATTCGTGAGCGTATCGAACGGATGGTCAACGAATTACGTGCTTGTCAGGAGCGTACCTTCGTATGGAGCGATTCTTTGGGACGCTATTTCGAGGCACGCGACTATGCTCCAGAACCTGTGCTGAAGGAGATGAAGGGAACATGGGCTGCTTTCAACGAATACAAAAAAGACTATAAGCATTACGGCTATGGATACCTGAATGCCATTCCTGCAGCACATCCGGCACTGATTGAGTGTTATCGTGCCTATCACAATGAGGAATGGGTATGGGCACCTTATTATACGATACACAAGCAGTTGGCAGGACTGATAGACATCGCTAACGTGATGAACAGCATTACCACCTCACTCAACGATGTTCAGCCTCGTCAAAATACCGACCGTCGTCTCACCAATAAACAGATTGCCGAGAAGGCACTCCTGATTGCTAAGGATATGGGGCTGTGGGTATGGAACCGTCTGCACTATCGCACATACGTAAGTACAGAAGGCGATAAAGCTCAGCGTCAGGCTCGTCCGGGCAACCGATATGAGATGTGGAACATGTATATCGCAGGCGAGGTAGGTGGTATGCAAGAATCACTTTCACGTCTTTCGGAAATGGTGACAGACCCTACGGAGAAAGCCCGACTGCTCGAAGCTGCCAACTGTTTCGACTCGCCAGCTTTCTACCAGCCCCTATCAACTAACATGGACGACATCCGTACCCGTCATGCCAATCAACACATTCCGATGATTACGGGTGCGCTCCGCTCTTATCGTGGCAACCATAAGGCATATTATTACAATATCGCCTATAATTTCTGGAACATGATTCAAGGCCGTTATGCATACGCAATGGGTGGTGTGGGTAATGGAGAGATGTTCCGCCAACCTTATTCGCAGATGCTGAGCATGAACACCAGTGTCAGCCGAGGGTGGGGGAGAAACGGAAACACCGTTCCCGATCCTAACATCAACGAGACTTGTTGTGCCTATAACCTGGCGAAACTGACGAAAGACCTCAATTGTTTCGACCCGGATGATGCACGCTATATGGATTACTATGAACGTGTGCTTTATAATCAGATTATCGGCTCTGTCAATCCTGAGCACTACTCATGTACCTATCAGTATGCGGTCGGAATGAATGCTCAGAAACCGTTCGGCAACGAGACCCCGCAATCAACATGCTGTGGAGGTACAGGTGCTGAGAATCATGTGAAGTATCAGGAAGCTGCCTATTTTGTGAACGACAATACCATTTGGGTAGCACTTTATATGCCAACCGTGGCACAATGGGCACAGAAGGATGTGGTTATCGAGCAGGAATGTCTCTGGCCTGCCGAGTCTTCCAAGATTAAGATTAAGAAGGGTAGTGCTACTTTTGCCATGAAGTTGCGCGTACCTTATTGGGCAACGCAGGGCTTCAGCGTGAAACTCAATGGGAAGCAGTTAGCAAAGAAATATCAGCCGTGCTCTTACTTCGAGATTCCTGCCCGTCTGTGGAATGAAGGAGATATAGTCGAGGTAACCATGCCGTTTACAACACACATCAACTGGGGACCCGACAAGATGGAACTCGCTGCTACAACCACCAATCCACAACAGCCGTTCACGCCCATGTGGGTAGGTGCCATCATGTATGGTCCGTTGGTTATGACGACTGAAGAAGTTAAAACATGGGACGAGGCAGACTTCACCCTCAGCTCTGATCTGCACGAAGTGCAGCCCCAACCTGTTCAGGCAGGTACGGGTATGAATGCAAACCTGTATACGCTAAGGCTCTTCCCCTCGGGGGAGCAGGGAGAGGGGCTGTTGTTTGTGCCCGACTACTACGAAACCCATCGCTCCACACATTATCTGCGTCTCAATGTACTGACAGATGCTAAGGGAAACAAACAGAGTTCTAAACTTACGAAGACGATGCTCGAATCGGCTATAAAGATTGCCAAGGAACGTAAGGCTGAGCAAGAGAAATGGAACGCACTCACAGTGAAAGTACCCGCTCACGCTCCATGGGCACCTCACGGATATGCACGTCTTATGGAACAACTTGCTAATGCTGAGGCAGTCAATGCGAAGGATGCAAAGACGGTCAGCCAGACAGAAATCAATGCTGCTGCATCGCTCCTCAACATGGTTATCAATACCATGCGTCCAGGTAACCTTGCCGAGCCAGAAGACCTGACCGAACTGCAAAACCTCCTCACTCAGTGTAAGGACATCCGCGATAAGACTACCGAACTGCGTGAAGCTATCAGCTATGCCGACATGGTTGTCGGATATGTGAACGGAGGAAGCGGAACGAAGGATATGATCGACAAAGCCCTCGATCGTCTCAAGACAGCGAGAGCGAATAATAAATGATAGGTTAATAGCTTAATAGCTTAGTAGCTTAATAGATTAATAGGTTCGCAGAACAACGGACTAGTAAACCGATAAACAATAGAAATATGATGGAATTTGTCATGATTTTGCAACTACTGATAGTGTTGGCAGCCCTCTATGTAGGCTCCCGCTATGGCAGTTTGGCATTAGGTGCCATCTCTGGTATTGGACTTGCCATTCTGGTATTGGGATTTGGCTTGAAGCCTGGTAACCCGCCAACCGATGTTATTTACATCATCATCGCAGCCGTAACCTGTGCAGGCATCATGCAGGCATCAGGCGGAATGGATTGGCTCATTCAGTTGGCGGAAAAGATGCTTCGCAAGAATCCCGGACATATCACATTTCTCGCTCCTTTTTGTACCTTCTTCCTGACTGTGTTGGTAGGTACCGGTCACGTAGTGTACACTTTGATGCCGATTATCTGTGATATCGCATTGAAGAAAGGCATTCGTCCTGAGCGCCCATGTGGTGTGGCATCCATTGCATCTCAGGTGGGCATCACTTGTTCACCCATCGCAGCTGCAGTTGTTGCATTTGTAAGTATCTCTAACGCAAATGGTTTCGATGTTACCATCCCTGGTGTACTGATGATTTCGATTCCCGCATGTCTTTGTGGACTGACTGCTGCAGCTATATGTTCCTACAAGCGTGGAAAGGACCTCGACAAAGATCCTGTGTTCCAGAAGAAAATCCAAGACCCTGAGCAATACCAGTACATTTATGGCTCTAATGCCACTACGTTAGATAAGGAGATTCCACAATCGGCTAAGAACGCTGTATTCATCTTCCTCGGGGCATTAGTCATTATTGTCTTCTTTGCTGTTTTCCAGAATGCTTTACCTTCCTACGAGACGTTACGTGCGGTAAAGGGAACACAAGACCTGTATATTGACGAGAACCTCTCTATGACCGCCGATCAACTGGTACAGGCAAAGGTACATGTGACAGGTATTACCGAATGGTTTAACAAGGCTTTGCCGATGAATGTTGTCATTCAGATGATTATGATTTCTGCTGCAGCCTTGATGATTATCTTTGCTAAAGCAAGTCCCAAGAAGGCAGTTGCAGGTTCCGTATGGCAATCGGGTATGGTGGCTGTTGTGGCTATCTATGGTATCGCATGGTTGGCAGATACATATTTCAGCAACTATATGGGTGTGATGGAGAGTAGTCTGAAGGAGGTTGTCAGCGAGTATCCGTGGGCAATCGCGATTGTATTCTTCATCGTGTCGGTATTGATCAATAGTCAGGGTGCGGTAGTTGTAGCCATGTTACCTCTCGCTTATTCGCTCGGCATCTCAGGTCCTGTGCTGCTGGGTGTGCTCCCCTCGGTCTATGGCTATTTCTTCATACCCAATTATCCGTCCGATATCGCAACCGTGAACTTCGACCGTTCGGGTACTACGGTCATAGGTAAGTATCTGCTCAACCACTCATTCATGATGCCAGGTCTTGTGTGTGTGATAGTGAGCACCCTTGTCGGATCTCTTCTGTCATGGCTCATTTATTAGTAGCTTAGTAGCTTAGTAGCTTAGTAGCTTAATAGCTTAATAGGTTAGTAGGTTAATAGATTAGATGAATAGAAATTATATGAAAAGAATTCTGATGATGGCTTGCGTAGCAGGCATGGCACAGCTGCCAATGATGGCAGACAATGATGTGCCCGAAGTAGTGAACGACGAACCTGAAGTAACAGTCGAGTCGAGCGAATTCGAGCCGGCAGGAACACCAGGCGAAGGTTTCCTTACGGCTGTTGTGAACCGTTCGTTAGAGAAGGCAGTTTCCGGGCAGACCGCCGATCCTTCCATGCCCCTTCCTTATGGACGTACCCTCACCGACTATGTCTCCCCTCCCAAGATTGGCGCTTATTTCATTGGTAAGTACGGTTATACCGACCAGAAGGGTAGGCATGGAGGCGATGCATTCAGTCAGCGTCTCATTCGTGCGTATATCGACGGAACCATCCTGCGCGACTTCAAGTATCGTGTACAGGTACAGCTCAACAACGCCTCGTTCCACATGAAGGACTACTACCTTGAGTGGGCACACTGGAAAGAACTGATGGTGAAGGTGGGCCAGTTCAAGCGTGCCTTCCTCTTTGAAAACCCTTACAACCCGTGGGATGTAGGCTTCGGCGACTATTCGCAGGTTACGAAGAAACTGGCTGGTATGGGCGACTACAACGGTGAGCCGGCTGCTACAGGCGGACGCGACCAAGGTATTCAGTTGCAAGGCGACCTCTTCCCCGATAAGCGCGACGGACATCGCTATCTGCACTATCAGTTGCAGATGATGAACGGACAGGGCATCAATACAAGTGATGTAAACCATAAGCGCGACTTCATTGGTACCATTCAGGTGCAACCCATCAAAGACCTCTATATCGGTCTGTTCGGTTGGACAGGCAACTACACCTCCAACGGTGTTACCGTCGATCGAAACCGCTGGGCAGCATCTGTGAAGTACGAACACAACGGATGGAGCGCACGCGCTGAGTATGCCCACTCACAAGGCCATAAGATATCCGACTACAATTCAGGCACCCGCCACTTCTCAGGTCCTGGACGGGCCGACGGTTGGTATGCCACCGTAGGAGTTCCTTTTACCGATTGGCTCAAAGTCTATGCCAAGTGCGATGTCTATCGCGATCAGGCCACATGGGAAAGCTCACGCACCATGTGCAGTCTCATCCCGAATGTCCAGCTCCATAAAAACCTCATGTTTCAGGTACAATACAACTTTGTTTACGATCGCACCTTTGTCGATCGCAAGTACAGTGAAGTGTGGATAGAGATGTACGTGAGATTCTAAGGAAAAGTAATAATGTAATAACACAACTTCCAAGCAAAGCGAAACAATAACGTAGCAATTATGCTAACAAGCAAATAGTATTAACCCTTTAAACCTTTACTGCCTTATGAAAAAATATTTAGCAGAAATGGTGGGCACCATGGTGCTCGTACTCCTCGGCTGCGGAACAGCAGTCAGTTTGAATTGTGGTGCAGACACTGCATCAGTAGTAGGAACAGCAATGGCCTTCGGTCTTGCAGTTGTAGCAATGGCATACACCATCGGTGGTACAAGCGGTTGTCATATCAATCCAGCCATCACCCTTGGTTGCCTCATCTCAAAGCGCATCAGTTGCAAGGATGCCACGATGTACATGATTTTCCAGATCATCGGAGCCTTCATCGGTTCGGCAATCCTCTATGCCCTCGTAGCAACCAGTCCTGACGCAGCACAAGGTACCACAACCGGAGCCAATGCATGCCAGGCAGGTGTGAGCAGTGTTACAGGTCTCATTGCTGAAATTGTCCTCACATGCATTTTCGTCCTCGTCGTTCTTGGTACTACCGATGAGAAGAAAGGTGCAGGCAACTTCGCAGGCCTCGCTATCGGTCTTTCCCTCATCCTCATCCACCTTGTAGGAATCCACTACACAGGCACCTCTGTCAATCCAGCTCGTTCCATTGCACCTGCAGTGTTCGAAGGCGGTCAGGCTCTCAGCGACCTCTGGATTTTCATTGTAGGTCCGTTCGTAGGTGCTGCCCTTGCAGCATGCATCTGGAAAGCGATAGGGGAGAAGTAAGCCATAAAGCAGAGCCCTTATTCTCAAGGAATACAGGCAGGAAGCAAATGTTTCCTGCCTTTTTCTTATTTTATCCCCAAAAATCTTTAAGAATTATTTGGAAAAGGAGAATTCTTTTTGTATCTTTGTGGTGATATAATGCATACTATTACCATTCCACTATTATATTATACATTCGAGGGTAATTTGGCTAAAGGCAAACGATCATTCGCCTTTAGGCAAATGATAAAATGCCTTTAGGCAAACGATAGTGCGCCTATAGGCAACTTCCCTTCTCAGCCGACTCATCTTCCCGAATGAATCGGCTGCTTTTCCCTTTTGAATTAGCTGCCTGTCCTTGTACTGTATAGACAATGGACTTCTAACAACAATAGTCTTAACTCATAGCTATCTTCACCCCTTTGGTATTCACTCTAAACTATAACTCTATATATAGACTGTCCGCCAAAAAAGAAGGATATAAAGTATGAAAGGGGCTTACTTTTTGAAATAGGTGTCCACAATACCTATTTATCGGCACTGCGGACACATACTTTATCGATTTTGAACTTTTAGCGAACATCAATATTTTTTTTACATTATGGCCTCATGCAAGCAATTTGCAAACATGAAAAGCAAATGCAAAGTAAAAGCAAAGTCAATTGTTTGGTTGGGTAGGGGATTTTGCGTAATTTTGCAGGTGAAATCATGATATATGAAGTATAGAATAACTACAATTTAACAATATGACAATGAAAAGAGTCCTATTATTAATGGCGACATATTTGACACTTATGGGATGTAGTCAGCGGGGAGTAGAAAGGCCTCAGTATATGATGGATGGTGCATGGGTGTTACGGCAAGCTGTTCATCCAGATGGCTCTGTGGTGACCTACGACACAGCATCGACAATATGCCGCATCTATGGGGGAGACAGTGTGTTTTATCAGTGTCGATTAGCTCGGACAATATCGGGAATAGTGATAGTTCCAGAACAGATGTGCAATGTGACGGTTGTTGACCGAGGGAATGGCAGTAGGCTTTATATAGAGGACAATGATCCCCATCCGCTTGTAGTGGAAACTGATTCCACGATAAGCATCCAAAGTTTTGGAACACGATTTGTGTGGCAACGGGCAGAGGATATTACTCGCGATTGGGGAGCGGAAATGCGCCGTATCATCACGAATGATTTAGCACAGAATGATGATGCAGAGAAAGCTCACATTTATGAACTGTCGACTATCGTGCGGATGCAAGCCACAGCTATCAACTGGCTGTCTTATATTCTTGCGACAGCATGCGTTGTTATATTTATTGTTGTACACCTCTTTATATACACTAACAGGCGAAGAAAGTCTCTGCAATGGCTGTTGCAGCAGATTAACGAGGAGCATGAACAACGTCCGCAGTTAGTTAAAATAGCCATTCAAGATGTGGAGGACGTTTTTTTTGCATCTGAAGAATACGATACATTGCATCGCCGTATCTCCAAAGGGGAACGGCTTAGTGATGAGGACTGGAAAGAGATCGAAGGACAACTAAAGCGAGTGTATCCTGGGTTTACTTCGCGACTGAGAAACCTTTATCAGATGTCGGAACTAGAGTATCAAGTGTGTTTGCTTATCAAGCTTCGCATTACCCCGACAGAGATGGCTGATGTGTTGTCACGTGATGGAAGTACTATTAGCACAGTGCGCAGTCGTCTGTTCATGAAGGTATTTGGGCGTAAGGGTGGAGCCAGAGATTGGGACGATTTCATATTCTCTATTGGTTCATAACTGTTTGCAAACTGTTTGCAAACTGTTTGCAAACTGTTTGCGTAAAAATGCAAAGAAAATGCAAAGAAAATGCAAAGAAAAATATTTGGTCAGATGGCGAAATGCCCGTACCTTTGCAGCGAATTATTAATTCATTGATTTATAAACCTTTAAACAAGCAAAAATTATGAAGAAATTTATGTTAGTGACGGTAATTGCACTCATGAGTGTAATGTTAGTAGATGCACAAACTGTGAAGGTGGCAGACAAGGAACTGATTGGCGCATGGCAGTTAGAGTGGATGCAGTATGATGGCGAGAAAAAGATTCTATGCGGTAAAGGAACTGAATATACTTCTTTTAAGTATTATGGGCAGGACGGTGAGTATGCTTGTGCTGAGATTGCTCTGAGTAAGGATGGAAAGTGTGTAATATTACCACATGAGTATGGAAAATATACATACAAAGATGGTAGGTACAGTGAAATGGGACGCCCGATTGTCAAGCCTGAAGAAATGCAAATGATTGACAAAACTCATTTCCGCGGACGTTGGAAGAACCGGACGGAAGCATGGAAGAAATTGCCAGCTTTGCCGAAAAAGGTGGTTGACTACATTGTGAATTGTTGTAAGGATCAGATTATCCCAGACGACATTAACCAAGCGATGAAGCAGCAGATGTTTTAAATGATTTTGGTAGTATCCAAAGTCGATTATATCAGTGCTGAATACAAGTTGTACCCGAATATTACAAATATTAAGTATTAGTTTAGTTAGATTAGTTAATAGACAAAAGTAATTTTTTGTTCATTCCCTTAGGATTCTAGATAATACAGGGAACATGGGCGTCAGGGACTTGCGAAAGCCTCTGACGTTATGTTTATGTAGTGTCAAAACAGCGGGAAAAGTGCCTGAGTGCCGAGCACCTACCGAGCACCTGCCGAGCACCTACCGAGCACCTACCGAGCACCTACCGATGCTTGTAAGGATGCTTGATAGTATTACTATAGGTAAGGGGTAAGAGTTGAGACCTGAGACCTTAGACCGAAGAAAGCCTCGGTTTTTATGTAAAATGTAAAATGTAGAATGGAGAATGGAGACCTTCGACCTTTGACTACTAAACTGCTAAGCTACATATTTTGGACTTAATGAATGTTAAAAGTGAGTTTGTATGGACATTTATAACATAAATGTTTGTTCATAATATGAAAAAGTATTAACTTTGCAGCTAAATTTTTTAGTACGAACAGAAGAAAATGAATGGTAAGAGATTGCTTTTAAGTGTAGGAACAGTGTGTGCGATGCTGATGGTGCATGCACAGGAGTTGAGTGTTAACCTACAGAAAGCTATTGACATTGCGTTGGCTGAAAACCCTACAATCAAGGTTGCCGACAAGGAAATAGAGTTGAAACGTATTGCAGATTCTGAAGCTTGGCAGGCATTACTGCCTGAGGTGACGGCGAATGCCAGTATTCAGCATACATTGCTGGCTGCTGAGATGAACCTGGGCGGCCAGAAGTTCAAGATGGGTGCCGACAACCGCAACACTGCTGCGGCTTCGGCTACACTGTCTGTGCCGGTGTTTGCGCCTGCGGTCTATCAGACGATGAAACTGACGAAGGTGGACATCGAACTGGCAAGGGAGAAGGCTCGCAGCTCACGGCTCGACCTCATCAACCAAGTGACGAAGGCATACTATCAGATGCTGCTTGCCCAGGATTCGTATGAGGTGATGCAGCAGAGCTATAACATCAGCAAGGAGAACTATGACGTGATCAGCTCAAAGTTTGATGTAGGCCGTGTGAGCGAATACGACAAGATTACGGCTGAGGTGCAGATGCGTTCGATGAATTCGAGTTTGGTGAGTGCACAGAACGGTTTGACCTTGGCTGAACTGCAACTGAAGGTGCTTATGGGCATCAACACGGATATAAAGGTGGTGATTGATGATAAGCTTGTGAATTACGAGAACGGATTGAAGCTGGCTGATGTGGATGCAAGCGAGGCTGCTTTGGAGAATAATGCGGCTATCCGTCAGTTGGACCTGAACCGCACGATGCTGGAGCGCACGCTGAAGATTCAGCGTACGGGATTCATGCCGAACGTGGCTTTCTCGCTGACTGGTCAGTATCAGTCGCTGCAGAACGACAACTGGCGTATATGGAACTATGACTGGTCTCCGTCTGCTTCGTTCACCATCGCTGTGAGCATCCCTATCTTCCGCGCATCGAACTGGACCAAACTGAAATCGACCAAGTTGCAGCTGGCTTCGCTTGAGGACACGAAGGCGAACACGCAGCGTCAGTTAGTGATGGCTGCGCAGAACTACATGCACAGCATGGCATCGAGCATTGCGCAGGTGAACAGCAACAGGGAGGCTATCACGAAGGCTGACAAGGCGCTGTCGATCGCGAAGACCCGATATGACGTGGGACGCGGTACGATTCTCGAACTGAACCAGAGTGAGGTGGCACTCACACAAGCCCAGCTGACCTACAACCAGTCGATCTACGACTATCTGCGCAACAAGGCGGACTTGGACTATACACTGGGTCGCGAAACATACTTGAGATAAGAAACAAATAAATATAAGGAATATGAAGAAGACTGTATTTGGTTTAATGGTTTTGGCCGTATGTATGTCGCTTTGTTCTTGTGGAGAGAAGAAAGAGGAAACGAAGAAGGAAGAGGCAAAACCTGAAGTAAAGGTTGCGGATGTCGAGACACGTCTGGTGCCTCAGACTGAGGTGTATACCGCAACGGTGGAGAGTGACGTGAAGAACAATATCGCTCCAAACACTCCGTATCGTATTGAGAAAATCTATGTGGAAGTGGGTGACCATGTGCGTAAAGGTCAGGTGCTCGTACAGCTTGATGCATCGAGCCTCCGTCAGTTGAAGTTGCAGATTGAGAACATGAAGGTGGAATTCAATCGTACCAGTCAGCTGTTTAGCGTAGGTGGTGCCTCACAGGCAGAGTACGACAACGCTAAGACCCAACTCGATGTGTTATCTACCCAATATGCGCAGTTGGTACAGAATACGCAGCTCACTGCTCCGATCAGCGGTGTGGTGACTGCCCGCAACTATGATAACGGTGATATGTATGCAGGTACGCCGATCCTGACTGTCGAACAGCTGAACCCTGTGAAGCTCATCATCAATGTGTCAGAGGTGTATTACAAGAGTGTCAGTGTGGGTCAGCCCGTCGAAGTGGCTCTTGATGCTTACGAAGGCGATGTGTTCGCAGGTAAGGTGTCAATCGTGTATCCTACCGTCGATAAGATTACGCATACGTTCCCTGTAGAGGTAACGGTGGCTAATTCCAGTCAAAAGGTACGCCCAGGTATGTTTGCACGTGCTACGATCAGTTTCGATGAAATCGAGCGTGTGATGGTTCCTGATATGGCTATCGTGAAGCAGGTAGGTGCAGGCGACCGTTATGTATATACTTACAAGGACGGAAAGGTAAGCTACGACAAGGTGGAACTCGGCAAGCACATGGGTGAGCAGTACGAAGTGAAGAGCGGTATCGAGCCTGGTTCACAAGTAGTAATAGCAGGTATGTCTCGTCTTGCAAACGGACGTGAAGTAACAGTAGTGAAATAAAAAACGGCCCCTCACCCCATCCCTCCCCACGAGGGGGAGGGTGACTAACGAAAACTATCCGGATGGTTCTCCCCCTCGGGGGAGATGTCGGAAGGACAGAGAGGGGCTGATAAAACAGAAAGATTATGAGTCTATATGAAGGGGCGGTGAAGCGCCCGATTATGACGAGCCTCGTCTTCCTTGCAGTCGTCATCTTAGGTGTGTTCTCGGCATTGAAGTTGCCTATCGACTTGTTCCCGGACATCGATACGAACACCATCATGATTATGACATACTACAACGGAGCGTCGGCAAACGATATAGAAAACAATGTGACGCGTCCGCTGGAGAACACACTGAACTCTATTGAGCACTTGAAGCATATCACTTCGAACTCAAGGGATAATGTATCGGTTGTTACACTCCAATTCGAATACGGTTACGATATCGATGACCTCACGAATGACGTCCGCGATAAACTGGATATGGTGGCGAATGCATTGCCTAACGATGCCAACCAACCGATATTGTTCAAGTTCTCAGCCGACATGATGCCTATCTTGGTGCTTTCGGCTCAGGCTCATGAAAGTCAGAAGGCACTTTACAAGATTCTTGATGAATATGTAGCCAATCCGTTGGCCCGTGTTGATGGAGTCGGTTCGGTATCTATATCAGGTGCTCCGGAGCGTGAAATCAACATCTACATGGATGCCCAGAAGATGGAGGCGTACGGACTGAGTGCCGCTCAGGTCAGCGCTGCTATCGCAGCAGAGAACATGAATGCTACGGGTGGTACCGTAGATATCGGTACCCAGACCTACATCGTGCGTGTGGAGGGTGAGTTCAACGACCCGCAAGAGATGGGCAATGTGGTGGTAGGTCAGCGCAATGGTGCCATCGTGTATCTGCGTGATGTGGCTCGCATCGTGGACGATGTGGAAGAGCGTGCCCAGCGTACTTTCACGAATGGTGTGCAGGGTGCGATGATTATCGTGCAGAAGCAGAGTGGTGCCAACTCTGTTGCTATATCTAACAAGGTGATGGAGATGTTGCCCACACTGAAGAAGAATCTTCCTTCGGACGTGAACCTCGGTGTGATTGTGAATACGTCGGAGAATATTACCAACACAGTGAAGTCGCTTACCGAAACAATCGCGTATGCGATGATATTCGTGGTGTTGGTTGTGTTTGTGTTCCTGGGACGTTGGCGTGCTACAGTCATCATCGCAATCACCATCCCTATGTCGCTCATCGCATCGTTCATCTATCTGTATGCGACAGGCGGTTCGTTCAACATCGTATCTCTCTCATGTCTCTCCATCGCTATCGGTAGCGTTGTCGATGATGCCATTGTGGTGTTGGAGAACGTGACGACCCATATCGAACGTGGTTCGGATCCGAAACAGGCAGCCATCCATGCTACCAACGAGGTGGCCATTTCCGTTATCGCATCTACACTTACGATGATTGCGGTATTCTTCCCGCTTACGATGGTGGGAGGTATGACGGGTGTATTGTTCCGTCAGTTGGGATGGATGATGTGTATCATCATGACCATCTCTACAACCTCTGCGCTGTCGTTCACTCCGATGCTCTGTTCACAGATGCTGAAGTTGCAGAAGAAGCAGGGTAAGCTGTTCAAGAAGATTTACGTACCTATCCAGCGTTTGCTCGACCGTCTCGATGACTGGTATGAGCGTCGTATTGCATGGGCTACCCGTCATCGTTGGACTGTGATAATCGGTTGTGTACTGTTCTTTGTACTAAGTATTGTCACGATGAATCTTGCCGGCATCAAGAGCGAGTTCTTCCCGGCTAACGACTCAGGCCGTGTGGGTGCAACACTTGAGTTGCCTATCGGAACGCGTGTGGAGAAAGCAGAGGAGATTGCTACCTATTTGGCAGACACATGGATGAAGCGTTATGGCAAGATGCTCGACGCTTGTAACTTTACCATCGGACAGGCTGGTGATAACAACACCTTCGCCTCGATGCGTTCAAGCGGTTCGCACATCATCTCGTTCAACATATCCTTCTGTCCGTCAAACGAACGTGAAGTGGGACTGGCAGCACTCTGCGACGAGATGCGTGACGATTGTAAGAAGATTCCTGAGTTAGCGAAATACAACGTTATGCTTGGTGGTCAGCAGTCCTCTATGGGTGGACAGCAGACAGCCACCTTCGAGGTCTATGGCTATAATATGGACGAGACCTACGACGTTGCTGTTGAGTTGCAGAAGCGGTTCAAGGAGAGTGATATCGTGGCTCAGGCGATGATTTCACGTTCGGACTACCAGCCGGAGTTGGTTATTAACTTCGACCGTGAGAAACTTTCGCAGCAGGGACTCGGTATGTCGCAAGCAGCAGCCAGCATCCGTAATCTCATCACCGGTTCGCTCATGTCGTACTATCGTGAGGACGGTGAGGAATACGACATCAAGGTGCGCTATGATGTAGATGACCGTGTATCCATCGAGGACCTCGAGAATATGCTCATCCCTAACGGAATGGGTCAGAACATCAAGGTGCGTGAAGTTGCTACCATTGAAGAGTCAACCATTCCGCCTACTATCGAGCGTAAGGACCGTCAGCGTATCGTTACAGTCAACGCTGTGATGAAAGATGGTGAGGCGCTGTCGGACGGAGTTGACCTTGGAAACAAATTTATCGAAGAGATGAACATCCCAAGCGATGTCATTGTGCAGGTAGCAGGTTCGTATGAGGACCAGCAAGACAGTAACCGTGACCTCGGAATATTGGGTATCCTCATCATCATCCTTGTGTTCATTGTGATGGCAGCTCAGTTCGAATCAATGACCTATCCGTTCATCATCATCCTTTCCATCATCTTCGCCTTCTCAGGTATCATCTTTGCCCTTGCAGCAACAGGTACCAGTATGAACGTGATGTCTATCCTTGGTGGTATCATGTTGATCGGTATTGTGGTGAAGAACGGTATCGTGCTTATCGACTATACCCAATTGATGCGTGAACGAGGATATGGACTTACCCGAGCCGCAACAGTAGCAGCCCGTAGCCGTCTGCGTCCTATCCTTATGACCTCACTTACCACAATCCTCGGTATGGTGCCTATGGCCACCAGTCATGGTGTAGGTTCGGAGATGTGGCGTCCGCTGGGTATCAGCATCATTGGCGGTCTTACCGTTTCCACTATACTCACCCTCATCTATGTACCTTCTATGTTCTGTATCTTCGGAGCAGTAGGTGTGAAGAACAGACGTCGCAGCCTCAAGAAGCAGCGCGAACTCAACGCATACTGGAAGGAACATTCAGCAGAAGAAACATTTAAGAAGAAATAAAGTATGAAAACAGTATTTATAGCATACGATCAGGCACATCAGGATAATGTCATCGAAGCCCTTGATGCATCTAATGCTCGTGGTTACACCATTATCCCTCAGGCAGGAGGCCGAGGCAGCAAGACCGGCGATCCGCATCTCGGCTCACATGCATGGCCATCGATGAATAGTGCCATCCTCACGATTGTGGACGATGAACAGGCCGACCGACTCCTGGAGCGTCTGCGCCAACTTGACGAAGACAATCCCCTGCTCGGACTGCGAGCCTTCACATGGAATGTGGAGAAATCAATCTAATCGGTTAAAGGTGTGCTGCTGAGCACACCTTTTTTATTTAATAGATGAAAAAAGTGATTTATTTATGTGACATTTGCAGCGTTCTTACGTATAATAGGTGAAGAGCAGAAAAATGCGATTAAGCCGAACATAATGACAAGTTTGCTTGAACAATATTGAGGCGTAGCATTTTGTGCAAAAGCGAAATAATGCAGTATACTGATAGTGACATATTGAATGCGTTGAAACGTGGGGAACGGTTCGGTTACGAGGCTTTGATAGCTCGCTATGGGCAGATGGTGTTCACGATAATCGTGAGGATCGTCGCCGATGAGGCCCGTGCTGAGGAACTGACTCAGGACACCTTTATCAGGGTGTTCGAGACAATCGGTCGCTATGATGCCCAACAAACATCCTTGTCAACCTGGCTTTGCCGCATTGCCTACCAATTGGCAATAGATGAACTGCGCAGACGAAGGAAAGACCCATTATGGTATGGGGAGGATTTGGATGAGTCTGTGGGAGTGGATGATGATTACTGGATAGATGCCGTGAACCGCGAGGCGATGCTCACCCAGCTCGAAGCAGCAGTCAGTCAGCTGTCAGAAGAGGAGCAGAATCTGCTGGTGATGCATTACAAGGAGCACATCACGTTGCACGACATTGCTTTCATCATCGGTGAGAAAGACTCGACTGTGAGAATGAGGATGAAGAGAATACGAAAGAAACTATATGAGATTATGATTAAAGGGAATAAAAATGGATAAAGGAAACAAAGAAACCATACGGCTTGATGATGCCTTAAAAGAAGTATTCGCTAAGCAGGCAGAGCACGCTCCACAGTTGCCTGCCGACTTCTCGCAGCGGGTTGCTGATGCGATGCAGACGAGAAGACGCAAGGCCCGTATGAACATCATCATCGGCTGGAGTGCCATCAGTGCAATAGCAGCAGTAGTGTTGCTGGTGTTCCTGATAACAACCTCCCCCAGCCCCTCCCAAGGAGGGGAGTTGGCAGGAGATTCTAATCATCTCCCCTTGGGGGAGATAAGAGAGGGGTCTGTCCCTTCCGATACCTCAAATCGCGTTTTCGAACCCATATACAAGCAAATCGCTCAGTTCTCTGCCTCTATTCCAGATTCGCCCAATAAAGGCTTCCCCCATAGAGGGGGGACGGGAGGAGGGTCTCAAGGGGTTCTTGATTATTCTAAGTTGGCGCCTGGTGTCTATATCGAGATAGAGGAAGGAACAGGCGATACGGTCTATGTGGTGATTACCAATCAGAGTGTTCCGGCACCTGCGACGAGGCCAGTCCTGCCTGAGGTGAATATCGCAGAGCGCATGCAGCAGGCAGAGGAATTTGGCAAGCAGCTTCGCAAGGAATTCGATAGTATCCATTTGGCTCTTAATAAATAATTTCATCTCTTCATAATAATATAATAAGGTGTATGAAACGAAAAGGATTAATAGTTTTCTTCACGCTTTATTTCGCTCTCTTTTTAGGAGGAGTCGGAGGAGGCACTACATTATCCGCACAGGAGAAACTCTATGATGTGGCAGTCGAGTTGATGAAGAATTATCCGAAAGACTGGGAAGGTTTCAATAACGGTTGCTTGTCTTTCAAAGTTGTAGTTCCTCTCAATAGGGTGCGCCCTTCGTTGATTGACAGTATCGAAGTCGCATTTGCCAGCGAGACGGCAAAGGCTGACTATGCCAGTGTGGAGCGAAAGCAAGATGTAGGCAAACCTTACCTCTCCTATGTCATCGGATGGGAATATAATGGTGATTTTAAATTTAACAGACTTGGTCATGAAGTTTCTTATATGGGCAGTTATGGGGTGTTCGACACGATAGACGATACGCTGAGAGTGCAGATGTATATCAGCCATCACTCAACGCATACTCCGATGAAAAGCGATGCAAAGCCTCATCTGACAGGTATTAAAGGTGTTGACGAACTGTTCGACCGACTTCAGCAAACCTATCCTACGAAGAAGCGGAAAGTGGAGTTTGTAGAAGGCAGTCGTGTTGACAACGCTGCAGGTTATGACTATACAATTGATTGTAATGCTGATAGTGTGTATGCCGAAATATACAAATACATGATTTGGCATTTCTGTGAACATTTTACTGACCATGCAAATTTCATTCATTCCCCTAAAGAATATGGTGGAAGAATAAAGATAAAGCATCACGAAGGTGGTACGCGCTGGATGGAGATATTTGTGTATCAAGGAAAACTGCGCTGGTTGGATATTAGAGGCACGTTGGCTTCTGAGACACCATTCAATTGGCCTGAGCGCATGAAGCGGAAGAATATCTTCTCATCCAAGTATGTCTATCCTACAAAGTGGGTGGAGACACAAATGTTTCCCTCTGGAAAGAAAATCAGAGTAAAGGGCTACGATTATGGAATAAAATAGAACAGACCTATGATACGAACAATCTTTATATCAATACTGATGATGGCTGTCAGTTCGTTGGCTGCACAGGATAAACAAAGACAAGTCGAAGCACAGCAGCGCCTGATGGATATGGCAAAAGAAGTGTGGAAGTGTTTCCCTACGGAATGCTTCTTGACTTCAATGGGCGATTTGAGATTATTTATGTTTGACATTAAAGCACCGAAAGAGCGGTTCCGTCCTTCGTTGCTCGACAGTCTGAATGTGGCATTTGCCGAAGCTGTTCCAACTGCCACTTACGCCAGTGTGATGAAGTGTGGCGATAAGTATTTCGACGAAGATACCGTTTCATATACATTGACTTGGGACCAAATAGAGCCGAATCGGACAGTTTTACAACCTGCGCTGATGGATCGTCATTATCTGCCCTCGACGACAGAAGCTGTATCTAAAAAAGCTTATATACATTATAATACGGAGGTGTGTTTCGACAATTATAACGATTCTATTTCCCTACACGTGTGGCTTCACCGGAAAAATGAATTAAAAGGCCACTACGATATCGCTGGATTTGATTCGCTGCTGGCAGAAGTGAAGTCAAAGTATCCGTCAACCCGTCAGAAGGTGAAGTTTCCTGACGACCCTAGTTCGAAGGGAGAAAAATATGTCATCACTTGCAATGCCGATAGTGTGTTGCAGGTCCTAAGCCAATATGCGATTCAAAACTACTGGTATGAGGACCGTCCGATGATAGCCATTGACTATATTTTAGAGTGGAACGATGTTGTACAGGCCCAGAAGCTTTACTTGTATCTGTTCACCTCTGAGCATCGTTTCTGCGACCGACTGATTGAGCTTGTTGTATGTGGTGGAAAGTTGTTGTTGCTGGATTTGGAGAATCAGCACGATTATGAGTACCCCGAAAAATTCATTTCGAGTAATAGTTATTCTTTATCCTTTTACCCCCCTATGGATTGGATAAAGATACTTGAACCTGAACTCTATCAGCGAGACCTGGAAGAACGGTTGGCACGTCGGAACGCCCCCAAGCCCACACCGCCCCAGCGGCCTACATACCTTTCGGACTGGGAGGAAGCCAAGCGCACAGAGTACTTGACACAGAAGGCAAAGGAGGTGATGCTCACTTTCGGTCCCGACTGGTATCAGGAACCCATGAAGGTGAATATATCCGAACTGAAGGAATTTGATATTCACTTGATGGGTAAAGACGAAATAACAGAGCCGCTTTTCGGCCGCAAATACTACACCGTCACCTTCCGCTACGACCGCAAGAAAGAGCATGACTGGACTTATGCCGCCGAGGTCGATATATGGGAAGACGATGGAGAACCTTGGAGCATTATATTTGGCAATAATTGGGGAAACAATTTCTTATCTCGTTCCTATAAACAATGTATAGAAGAAGGAGTGAAAGACGAATATCTCCATCAGTACGAAGACTTGGGAGAGATATACAAGGAGATACAGGACCGGATACATGTACGTTGAAACCTTCTGGGTAAAAGGAAAAATTCTTCAGGGAGAAAAGAACATTAATAACGAATAATAAAAAGAAATGATATGAGAAGAATCGTATTAGTTGTCATATTGCTATTGCCTGCCATCTTGGGATGTGGGCAGGATATTAGTTCTCGGATTGCAGATTTGGCGAAGGTGTTGTGGAAAGAGTTTCCAAAAGAATGCTTCGCAGCGAAAGAGGGTCATAACATTGAAATATATGACCTTGAAGTGCCGTTAAGTAAAGTCCGTCCTTCGTTGATTGACAGTGTTGAGGCTGTTATGACGGAACTTATACCAACTGCTAACTTGGTTAGTGTGGTTAACAAAAGAAATGGTGATATGGATTCTTTGAATTATTCTTTGTGTTTCGACCCAATGTTTGGCCCCAATGAAAAAAACTATACGCAAGAAGGGCACCATATTATCGGAGGCGGCTTCCGATATGCTTTGTTTGATACTCTTGATGATACATTTTATTTCCAATGTAACTATTTGTATGGAGGGGCAGGCAAAGTAAAGAATAAACTTACATCTGAAGAGGTTTGGTATGACATATCCGTATTAGATGATAAGTTGTTGCAGTTGCGTAAACAATATCCTACAAAAGCAAAGCGATTGAAGTGGAAAGGCAATGACAAGAAATGGTCAACTTATAAAGGAAAAATAAAAGCAAGTAAGTATGCGATAGCATGTGATGCAAATCGTGTGTTCAACGAACTCTATGACTTAATCTTTAAGGAATATGTGTTGCAATATAATGGACAAATTGTTGTGCGTCATCTTCCCAATCGGGACTTTATTCATATTAAGACATTGATGTATTATTATGATGATAAGAAATACTATTTTGACAGAGACCGGGAAATTGCAATTTGGGTGGAGGATGGCAAGTTGATGGTGTTAGACGTTCCTGTACCAACTACAGTTAGAGACCGCGACGCCCGATTTGAAAGAGATGACTACATACAGGCTAAGGTTTTTGAGGAAGCATTAGGAAGCGAAGCATTTACTTATAAGCAAACAACATATTTATGGAATTCCTAGAATGTATTATATGAAACGAACAATCATATCATTCATGCTGATGTTCCTCGTAGTGGGAACTGTTAGCGCACAGCAGAAGATAGCTGAATTGGCAGAGGAGTTGGCACGTAGTTTCCCTGAGGAATGCGAAATGCATGGTAAGAACATCAATGGGTATTGGCTTCGAACGACATTGCCGATAGGCCTTATCCGTCCTTCGTTACTCGACAGCCTGAAGGAAGCCTTTAATGCAGAAGTGACAAAAGCTGATTACGTAGCAGTCATGAAGAACCACAATTATCATGATGAGAGCGATACTCTTTCCTATACACTTGGATGGGGAAAGGTAGACGGATATAGGTTTCAGTATAACAAACAGTTTGAACAAGATCCTAGTGAACGTGGCAGGGATATGACCCCATTCACGCCATACTTTGCCACACTCGATATTGTAAACGACATGGTGTTCTTTCAGTATGTCAATAATTATCAAGATGGAGATACTTCACCTAAGCCATACGATTCGTCTGTTTTTGAGGCCTTGCTTGACCAAGTAAAGGCTATGCCGAATGTGAGGAAAAAGAAGGTGAAGATTCCTGCCGACCAAGATCGCAATGTGTTGTCTGGCTATGAGTATGTTGTCAATCATCAGTATGCCGACAGCCTGTTCCGTAGGTTCGGAGAGTTCCTTTTGCGCAATTACTACAATGGCAACAGACCGATTTATTACCATTACAACCCGCAAAAGATATTTACCGATGTCAATTACGGCAACGAACTTCACATCCAAACAAGTGACGCCCGGATTGTAGAGATGCGTGTCCGCCAGGATAATCTGCTGATATTGGATGTGGAAGACCAGCACAAGGACATCCGTCAAGCATGGCAATCCATCATTGATGATTGGGCAAGAATGCTCGAACCGGAACTGGATAGCCTACAATGGCAGCCAAGATATAGCAACCTACAGGTGGGCGACCGCTACTATGCCTTGAAGAATGCAGCTCATAGCATGATAGAATGGTTCGGCCCAGAATGGGAGAAACCTTTGCTCTCCTACGAAGTGTCCGAACTGAAGACCTACAAAGCCGATGTCCGCCCAGCGGCACAGCCATACCTTGGTCGCCAGTACTACACCGTGACTGTTCGCTATCAGCATCAGAAAGAAAGAGGTATTCCCTATGACTATGCCGCCATCGTGGAAATATGGAACAATCAGGAGAATTCAAGATGGGCTCGCTATGACCCAGCTACAGCCAAAAGTGTGACCTTTGGCGATGGAACACATATCGATTTCATCGAAAAATCACTTTTAGAACGTATAAAAGCGAAAAGACAGTAAAATCAGAAACAACCAATAGAAATTGTATCAATAATACCAAATGTAATTATTTTCCTCAACATCAAAGAGCCTTCGACTTCTGATAAATAATAAAGCGTATGAAACGAACAGTATATTTATCGATGCTGATGTTCCTCACGGTGGGAACTATCAGCTCACAGCCGAAGATTGCATAATTGGCAGAAGAGGTGTGGCGTAGTTTCCCTGAGGACTGCGAGTCTTCACATGGAATGTGGAGAAGTCAATCTAATCAATTAAAGGTGTGCCGTTGAGCACACCTTTTTATTTTTTTGTGTTTGGGTTTGATGTTGATGTATTATTGTTTATTGGAGATTAAACCAAACGAATGTTTGAGAGTCTAACAATTAAATATACAGCTAAAGCCCCGTAGGGACAGTTTACGAATTAGAAATACCTAAACAACAGTACAATATTGTATAACAACAACTTATTATGAAAAAATTATTAATGCCCATCCTGCTCATGGTAGCAGTGTCTGCAGGTGCTGCAGAAAACCCAGTGTTAACGATCGAAGGAGGTCAGGTGCAAGGTGTATTGGCTGATGATCATCCTGACGTGTATGTATATCGTGGAATCCCATACGCAGCTCCTCCTATCAGGGAGAACCGTTGGAAGGCTCCACAGCCAGTTGTACCTTGGAAAGGTGTGAAGATTTGCGATACTTTTGGTCGCCCAAGCTATCAGGCCATTCAGTACACAGGTGGTTATTACACCGAGTGGGGCTATGGTAAGGAAGCTGCGTTCAGTGAGGACTGTCTGTATCTGAACGTATGGACCAAGGCTCCTGGTAAGACTGCCAAGAAGTTGCCTGTTGCACTTTGGATTCATGGAGGAGGCTATCGTGAGGGATTCGGTTCTGAACCAGAGTTCGATGGTCAGGAATGGGGCGCTAAGGACGTGGTTCTCGTTTCTATCAACTATCGTCTTGGTATTTTCGGATTCCTGAATCACCCATTGTTGGCAGAAGAAAGTCCAAACAAAGTATCAGGTAACTATGGTATTCTCGACCAGATAGAATCCTTGAAGTGGATTAAGAAGAATATCGCACAGTTTGGTGGCGATCCAAATAATGTAACCATCTTCGGTCAGAGTGCAGGTGGAGGTAGTGTTCGTACGCTTTGCGAATCACCTTTGGCTCGCGGTTTGTTCCACAAGGCAGTCATCATGAGTGCTCAGGGTCTGAGCATTCCTAATCCTAACGGTGGCGGTATGATGGGTGGCCGTCGTATGGGTGGTTCACCTGCTGATGCTGGTGAAAACGCAAAGAAGATGTTCGACTGGGCTGGCATGACCGACCTTCAGCGTATGCGTCAGGCTTCTACCGAGACCGTCTTCGCTCTGCCTACTCTTTATAGCCAGGTAAACAGCGCTAACCAGCAAGGAGGTGGCGGTTTCGGCGGCATGATGGGTATGGGCATGGGAATGATGTACATGCCTACAATCGACGGATATGTCAGCAAGAAGAGTTTCGACGATGCTACTCGTGATGGTTCACTTGCAGATGTTCCTTATATGATTGGTTACACCCTGAACGATATGGGCGACATGAGTGCCGGCATTGTTGAGTTCTGTAAGGTTCGTCAGCAGAAGGGCGGTAAGGCTTGGGCTTATGAGTTTGCTCGTCCATTACCAGATGACGGAAGCCATCCAGAAGTGACTCAGCGTCTGCGTGGTGCGTTCCACTCATCCGACCTCTGGTTCGTATTCAAATCACTCAAGCATTGCTGGCGTCCTTGGACCAAGGGCGACTGGGACCTCTCTGAGAAGATGCTTACTGCTTGGACCAACTTCGCTAAGTACAGTGATCCTAATGGCCCACAGGGTGGAGTTTGGAAACCTTGCACAGAGCAGAATCCTAAGTTTATGGTATTCAAACTGAACGACAAGGATGCAGAAGCTTCTGTATTCGGCGATCCTGAGAAGGCACAAGGTGGTGGCTTCGGATTCGGTTTCGGAGGATAAGGCAAAATGCGCACATTTTGCAATGTAATAATTATAAAATGTAAAAATAGAGAATAAACAAATTATAATAGTAAATAGTAAATTGTCTAATTGTAATTAAAATTATGAAAAAAGTAATTCTTTCAATGATGACGCTTGTATGTATGACTGCGTCAGCTCAGTTTGGTGGTTTCGGCGGCTTCGGCGGCGGAGGTGGTAACCCTTGGGTAGATTCTGAGGCTCCTGTATCGGAAGACTTCAAGCCTGCATTAAGCAATCAGGACAACAAGCAGTATCCACAGGTCAACTCAGCTCGTCAGGTTCGTGCTCAGATTTCAGCTCCTGATGCTAAAAAGGTAGGTCTTGACATTGCTGGTAAGATTTATACCATGACCAAGGATGCAAACGGTGTATGGACAGGTGTTTCTGCTCCTCAGGACCCTGGTTTCCACTACTATCAGTTGAACATCGACGGAGCAAGTGTTCCCGATCCAGGAAGCACATACTACTATGGTGCAAGCCGTTGGGGTAGCGGTATCGAGGTTCCATCAGACGACCAGGATTTCTGGCAGGTAAAGAATGTACCTCAAGGTTCAATGAGCGAGGTTTACTATCGTTCATCTGTAACTGAACAGATGCGTCGTTGCTTCGTTTATCTGCCAAACGAGTATTTCACCAATCCTACTAAGAAGTTCCCAGTGCTCTATCTGCAGCACGGTATGGGTGAGAACGAGTACAGCTGGCCATATCAGGGTCGTGTAGCTGCCATCATGGACAACCTCATCGCAGCAAAGAAGGCTGTTCCATTCATCATCGTGATGGATAATGGTCTGAACGCACGTCGTCCACAGCCACAGGGTCAGGCTCAAGGTGCTCCTCAAGGTGGTCAGCGTCCACAGGGTGCTCCTCAGGGTCAAGGTGGTCAGCGTCCACAGGGTGGCTTCGGTGGCGGCTTCGGAGGCTTTGGAGGCTTCGGAGGTGGCGGTATTGCAGGTGCATTCAAGGATGTACTCTTCGACGATATCATCCCAATGGTAGAGAAGAACTATCGTGTACAGGCCGATCCAGCACACCGTGCATACGCAGGTCTGTCAATGGGTGGTATGCAGGCTCGTGAAGTAACGCTTGCCAACCCAGGTAAGTTTGCTTATGTAGGCTCATTCAGTAGTGGAGCATGGAGTGTTGATCAGGTGAAGAACTCAGAAGGCTTCGCTCAGAAAACCAAGCTGCTCTTCATGAGTGGTGGTGGTAAGGAGAACATGGGTTGTGTTGAAGCAGCCAAGAACATTAAGGAACAAGTTGGTATGAATGCTGTCGGTTACGAATCACCAGGCACAGCACACGAGTTCCACACTTGGCGTCGTAGCCTTTACGAATTCGCACAGCTGCTCTTCAAATAAAGAGTCGTTGTTGTAAGACAAAGGGAGCATAACGTGTGTTACGCTCCCTTTTCTTTTTTCTTTTTCTGCCTGAATGTTTGGCAGATTGAGAAATAAGTATTACCTTTGCAATCGTAAACAATCAATCGAAAATCGAAAAACAGATGTTCAGAAAGTACCAAACCATTACATTCTTCGCATGTTTAGCATGCATGCTATCCCTATACGTCGCATGTTCGAACGACGACGTGCCAGTAGTGGATTCCGAAATGGAACCCCCAGGATCCGGTGTTTCAAGCCGTTTAGTGGGTGATTGGACGTGTGTCGAATCTCAAAACGAATCCTTGATTCCCGTCGGTTTTTTCTTTACTGTATCGCAGAACATGATTGCTTCGCCCAAGGGGAAATCCGCTCTCATACATTCTGGACTCGTACAGAGGGAAGGTGGAAAAAGATACAAATTCGGTGATGGTCCTGCTCTTCAGCTCAATATCCTTCCCGACGATAAGTTATCGTTAACTTATACAAGCGACACAATCTATGCCTTCAGTTTCGTAAGACCTGAATAAAACAAACTACAAACCGATATTTCAATTATACATTAAACCAATATCAAAACCCTCAACTTTGAACTGATGGTTTACAATTGACAAATTGATAAAAAGGGAGCTAGCTTCACAGCCTGCTCCCTTCATTCACTTCAAAAATACTTATGGAAAACACGAACATTCAAATCTCTAATATCTCATAATGGATTCCGTCCCTAGTCTTCAACTTATTGTGACGATTCTTTCGATACGTCACATAGCTGACGTGTATCCATTTGCTGCCGTTCGGTCGAGTCTCCCAAATCAGCTGGTCGAAATCCGTATGCTTCACAATTAGCTTGCATACGTCCCATAGCGTCCATCCCTTACTCTCTGCCGGAATGACATAAATGTCAGCTGCTTCGCCCTTTGTGTGTTGGGATTTGGAAACCCCGCCTGCAGCTTTGTTGACGAGTCTGCAACGGAAGCCCGAAGACACATGAATGGGCACCTCAATCATATCACGCACCTTCTGCAACACATTCACGCATAAAGCCTCGATGTTGATGTAGTTCTGCTGAGTGAGTTGGGCATGATTATCAATACCCAATTCTGTTGCTTTCTTACTTTTCGTAAACTCTTCCAATCGGAAGTTCTTGGTTATTCTTTTGTCTTTTGAATACATAATACCTCCCTTCTAAACAACCTCTGCCCTGTAGAAAATGAGTTTTTGAGTGTAGAAGGTCTTGCCTTGATACTCACGGCTATCGACCTTGAACCCAAACGAGATAACCACGATTTGGTTTTCTGTGAACTCGAAGTTTTCAGCCCTCTCACCATACAGCTCAAACACGGCCTCGTTCTTGTACTCATCGTTACTGATCTCATGCAGGATGACGGTCTTTTTGTGTTTCTCCTCACCCTCTGTGTTTTTGTAGGTCTCTGTAATGACCTTTACGATTTTACCTGATAGTTTCATTTGATTCCTCCTTTCTTTGTTAATACATCTTCGATTAATATACAGCTGTTAGCGTCTGGAACACCATCCTCCAATATTCTACGGAACTCGATTTCTCCTCCTTTACATATATCAGCTACCACATCATAACCAAGTCGTTCACTTACAGCAAGAGATAATTCTTGCAGTTTGTTTGACAAGCGAATGCTTAATCTCAAACATATACTATTCAGTATTTTGATGGAATAATCTGTCATTTCCCCTTCTCCTTCCTTATTATTTCAATGATATCCTCCTCTGTGAACTTGAAGTCTTTGCAATGAATCTCTAGGCAGTTGCAAGCTGCTGCTACACCTATCGCCTCGTAGTATTGAGCAACGTGATATAGATTGGGGATTTCTAGCGGGTTGAAATGTTCTAAATGCTCCTGGATTCTGCGTGTCGCTGTGTTGCGGTACAATTCAATCTCGGACAACATCAATTTGTAGTTCAGCCATTCACCTCCGGACTCGTTTTCACTTTTGTTTGTTTTCTTGCTCATGCTCTTTCTTTTGTTTGTTAAACATCTCTTTTAGCTCTGCTGCATATGCACTAATTTCCGGAACGATTTCAATGAGATGACCTAGATTTTCATCTACTCCATCCCTCATTTCGTTACAGGCATTCGTTGCTGCATGCAGCTCTACTTCAAAGTCTTCGCTGTTCCAGTTTTTGAATACCCTTTGCTTATTTTCTTCTGTTATGCGATATAACATCACACCTTTTGCGAAGTAGATAAACATGTCACGTTCTATCTTTCGCAGTTTCTCTTCAGCTGTTTTCTTGTTCATTTTACTTTTGATTTAAACATTATACATTTACCTTTCAAGTCTCTCGTTCGCATCTGCATATCCAGTTTGTTGCAGATGTGGGCATACTTGATTATGCCCGCTTTGTTTTTGAATGATGGGTTCGTGTAGAACACACATTCTTTACACGATGTTTCTATCATATTTGTTTTTTCTTATATGTGTTTTTGCCAACTTTTTCAATTAGATTCTGCTCTTTCCAACGATAGACAACCATTCGAGATTGAGTAGTATATTTCAACTCATCCTTCAACGCCTCTAGATCATCGATGTTGAATTCCTCACCAAGTCGGTTCCACACATTCTTGTAGTAGATCACATTACTAACTTCGCTTACATGATACCTGTGCAGAAGGCTGACTAGCATCTGTTCAGCTACCATTTCAGCGAATGCAATCGTATTCTCTCGATTCACTTTCGTATTCTTACCGTACAAGAACCACGCAATCATCGCTGCACGAAATCCTACGACAGCTGCCCTTCTCCGGAAAGTATCAAGGCTTCGGTTATTCTCCTGCTTGGCTAGCTTCTGCATACGCTTCAGCCACTTTTCTGCCCAGACGTTGATGAAATCGAAGTTCTGAAGTTCGTAGGTCGGTTGCACTTCGTCGTCCTTCATGGTGACCTCCGACAATTTGCGGACATTTTTGCTGACAAGTTCAGCATACTTACCCTCGAACTTTTCCCAATTCCAACGTGGCATATCCTTGAAACTCTGGTCTGGCAACTCAACGAAGATGATACGGCTGATAGTGCCATCCTCGCTATTATCGTAGAATTTCTTATACTCGGCTGGCGTACCACAATGCAAGGTATTGAAGTAAATTCGACACATGGTGTTGGTCGACTTGTCGCCTTTATAGTCTTGACCGAAATACTGGTTATCAAATGCGTTTCGCATTAGTGCTCTGAGGTCACCGTAGGAACCTCTTTTCATCGAGTCTAGCACGACCTTGATTTCATCTGTGAAACTATACAGGTGTACCTCACCTACATTCTGTTGCCTTTCGAGTAACGCAGCTACTGATGTGGTAGGGTTGATAATACGGATAGGATACTTCTCTACTTCCGGCTGTTCTTTCTTGTTAACAGCTGCTCTCACTTTCTGCTGATAGGCAGCCTCCTTTTTGCGATAGGCAAAGTCTTGCTTTCGCACATCCGTCATGATGATTTCATCAAGTCGGTTTGCGAACGACTTACCAGACGCCATAGGAGCCTCTATCTCGGCTTGGAAACTGGGAGTCTGTTCCACACCGTCAATATAGCGAGCACGCAGGCGACTGCCAAGAGTCCCAAGCATAGGAAGAAGAGCGACGACAGTTGCTTTCTTAAAGTCTGCCGGTGCAATCTCCACAAGCTGACGAAATATCGGAGGCAGCTTACTTGGCGGAAGTATGTCGGTTGATTTCTGTAGTAAGTCATAGATACTTGTTTTTTCTTCTTCTACTTCTTCTTTCTTTTCAGCCGTCAACCCCTTGAGTATATTCTTCAAGCGGTTCGGCATCGTAGTCATTC
>JAEEGK010001473.1_pt1 | contig 59059 bp, 61 predicted proteins | sample 8958771 | NCBI WGS metagenome assembly JAEEGK01 (sample SAMN16246547, study PRJNA631951) | gut metagenome | biome: gut microbiome; feature: rumen; material: SC-attached | host: Bos | place: Iran: Karaj | collected 2018-10 | reverse complement strand
CACCCGAAGCCCGTTTCGGCGGTCTAAGGTGGGGGAGATGATTGGGGTTAAGTCGTAACAAGGCATCCGTACCGGAAGGTGCGGATGGATTACCTCCTTTCTAGAGAAGGAAAGAGACGTACGAAAGCCATTTGGCTCGCGTATAGTCAGGTCGGTTGCAGTAGTAAATTTAAGCTTGATTTATTACTTTTCCGCAAGGATGCAACAAAGCTATTACAGATACCACGATGCTTAATTGCACAACTAAATTGTTAAGCCATGAGCGCCCGTAGAGGCGTTTTTTGGTCTATGGTAAAATATATACATGAAGAAGAAAAAAGCACCAGAAGCCAAAGAAAAGCCTAAAAAGCTACGTTTATGGGTGATATTGGTTGTGATTATAGTGTTATTGATGATTATCGCTGGGATTGTGCGCCATGTGATGGATAATGAATTCCATTATGAGGGCACGATAGATTGTATGCCACCATTGTCTGCAAGTGAGGCAGAGTTGTGTGAGCGGGCAGAGAAGGCTGGTTATCCGAATATCGTTTATTAAGATTAAGAAATTCTCGCATTGTGCGAGAATTTTTTGATGCGAAAAAAGACTCCGAATTCAGTATGTGTCATGGCCTTGAGAGAATAAATAATGCCATGCTCGAATCGGAGTCTTTGTTTATTTTTTTGTTTTGTTTGTTTTTGTACGAATTTTTGTTTTTGTGCAGCTAGGCTGCGGCATTTGTGGTTTGCGATTTACTACAAATGCTAATTTAACTATAAGCCTAATAAAAAATAATGTCAATAGATTTTGAGTAAAATTGTTATACAAAATTAACAGAGGTGGCGCATGTAAAATTTACCACAGTGTTAAAAAAATGTGCGATTTTGGTACAAAGGTCGGGTTTTACATGTGGTGTCAAAACTTGGTAAAATGGTAGTATGGAAAAACGAATTTTTGGCGCGACGGACGGCATTCGGGCGAAGGTCGGTGAAGCGCCGCTTCGACCAAACACGATGCGTCATTTGGGCGAAGCAATTGCAAAATATTTCGCGGGCGGGAAAATATTAATTGGTCGTGATACGCGGGCAAGTGGCTCGTGGATGCGCGCAGAAATCGTAGACGGCATTCATGCTGCGGGCGGCGAGGTTGAGGAAGCGGACATTTTGCCAACGCCGGCTTTACAGGTGCTGACGGACGTGCGCGAGGACGTTAAGGGCGGTATTATGCTTACCGCTTCGCATAATCCGGCAACGGATAATGGCTTGAAGGTGTTTGATCATAATGGAGATAAGTTAAGCGACGAAGAAGAGTTAAAGATAGAACAGATCTACTTCGAAGAAGGTCCAGGTGAAGATAGGGGGATGCTAGATTCGCCATTGCGCTTTGTGACAGATAGCCGAGCAGTGGAGCAATACGCCGAATTTGCTGAGCGCGCAGTGAAAGTTAATTATGATCTAAATGGTTCACATCTAGTATTAGATGCGGCGTGTGGGGCGGGGCATGATTTTAGTCGCAAGATTTTCGAAAAATTCCAAATAGAGGTCGAACAGATCGATCCAGAACCAGATGGCCATAACATTAATGAAGAATTTGGCGCTTTACATCCAGAGAAAATGGCCGCCAGAGCCAAAGAGCTTGGCTATATTGGAGTAGCTTTCGATGGCGATGCGGATCGGATTATCTTGGCTGATGAGACTGGGCGGATTTGGGATGGTGACCGTATTGTAGTTTTGATTGCTGAGTATCTCCAAGAGCGTAATATGCTACCAAACGATACCGTAGTGCTAACAGAGTATAGCAACTTGGCAACTTTGCAGTATTTAACTGATGCCGGTATTCGGGTAGAAAAGGTAGTCAACGGCGATCGCTGGGTAACGCAAAAATGCTTAGAGCTAGGCGCAGGTTTAGGCGGCGAGTTGGCGGGACATATTATTATGCTGCCATGGCTTAATAGCTCCGATGCAACATTCACAGCATTGTTCGTGTTGAAGATTATGCGCGAGAAGGGTTGTCGCTTGGCAGACCTTTGGGCGCGTTATGATAATTTACCTTCGCAACAATGGGGCGTAAATGTTGTAGAAAAAAAGCAAACAGATGAGATTCCGGGTTTTATGGACGCAGTGAAGGCGGCAGAAGAACGTTTTGGCGCGGATGGTCGCGTGTTTTGTCGTTATTCTGGCACCGAAAACAAGCTACGGATTTTAGTTGAAGGTAAAGATGCTGAACTAGTTCAGTCTACTGGCGATGAGTTGGCAGAAATAGTAAAGAAGGAGATTGGCGCATGATAGAAATTGGACCGATGACAGAGTATGACGGTGAGATTGCTGAGGCAATGGGGCGCTTGCGCCAACAGCTAAGTAGCCGTCACGATGGCTCGCCGATTGAGCGTGAGAAAATTGAGGAATTGATTGAGTCGCCATACCACGATATCTTGATGGCGCTTGATGACGGAAAGTTAGTCGGCATGGTGATTGTTTCAATTGTGATGGCGACACTTGATCGTAATGTTTATATGGAAGATTTAGTGGTAGATGCCGATTGTCGTGGCAAGGGGATTGGTGGCCAATTATTGGAGGCAGTAAAAGATTGGGGGCGTCAAAAAGCTTGTCGGCGTTTGGAATTTACGTCTTCTAATCGCGATGGCAAGGCGGGGGCGCGTGGTTTTTATGAGAGCCATGGCGCAAACGTGCGCGAAACAGATTTCTATCGTGTAGAGCTATAAAAAAGAACCCGCCATTTGGCGGGTTTTTGGTGCTTTTAAAGTAATGGTAGGACCATATAAGGGAAAACTTGCGGCATGATTAAGTGAAAGATGAAATAGAGAATGAGGGTGTGTAGGTTGGCCATGCAGACGAAACCGAAAATGGCGATGATGATGCCCCAGAGTTTAACTTTGTCGTATTTCTGTACGCCACCGAAGAAATTATCTGCAATTTGGCGATAAAATACTACGATTGCGCCACCAGCTGCGGCAATGAGAATACCACCGATAAGCCAGCCGAAACTAAATGTCCATTTCATAAGCATATTGTAGCATGGTTTTGGGTGCTTGTGTAAAGTGGGATTGTTTGATAGAATATAGTGAGCCGGGGATATAGCTCAGCTGGTTAGAGCGCGTCACTGATAATGACGAGGTCTGTGGTTCAAGTCCACATATCCCCACCATTTTTTGTTTTTATTGGCCTTTGGGCCGTTTTTTTGTGGCAAGAAAATACCCCCGGCGGGCCGGGGGCGGGATGATGTGGAAGATCATGCGTACCACTTCGGAACATTGGAGTATTCCGAAAGCAGTTCGCTGACTTCGCGAGGTATTTCACCGAACTGCGCCGTAGCGAGCAGCTCGATGACCTCGACCAGGATGTGATCAGCGTCGCAGTGCGACACCTCTACATCATGGTCGTAGGACAATACCTTCAAGCGAAGCTTGAGATTTTCCAGCATCAGGGTAAGCTCTTTTTGGGTCATGATGTGTACCTCCGTTTGAATTAGTGTTTTTGGTTAGTGCTTACTCCTAGCGATTTTCGCTATCTTCAACAACATTCCGTACATACCAAACACAACACTTTCAACGGTGGTGAACATCTGATTTAAAAGAGCAATTGGCTGCTGATTTTGCAGACCGTGTGCTATTATAGCATGTTTCGTTAAAATAGTCAATAGTTTCTTTAAAAGAAATTACTTGCATCGGCGAGAAGGAGGATGATACAATGAAAAACACATGGGGTATGATTAGGTTTATGCCTAATCTACTCCACCAGATAAGATCGCTCGAAAGAGCGGTTTTTTGTATGTGGGTTTTGGGGTGCTAAAATAGAAAAAGGAGTTTTTTATGGATAAAGATAAAATTATTGCGGCAATTAAAGAAAAAGTAGATTTACCAGATGATGTAATCGCGAAGGCGGGGAAATTGTTGGATGGGCAGAATTTCGTCGGGTACGGCAACAAAAATAAGATTATTGAGATACTGGTAGAGAAGTTAAAGGTTGACGAGGGAGTGGCGAACGAGATTTACAATGCAGTAGCTGGTGCGCTAGCGAGTGGTGCCTTGGATAAACTCAAAGATATGATTAAAAAGGGATAGACCAGTTTTAGAAGCCGCCGTGAGGGCGGCTTTTTGATGCGCAGGCGTCTAGATGAAAAAACGTTAATATTTTAGCAAAAGCGGTTTTATTCACGTTTTTTTATTGCAAAAATACACAGAATATGGCGTAATTTAATCTGTTTTTCTGGTTTCTGAATAAAAAACGTGATTTTTGGCGATTATTTGAAATATTCACGGTTTTTATGATATAGTGGATGCTATGAGCAAAGAGGAGTTATACGGGAAGGTGCGTAATAGTACCGGGCTTTCTTATGGTCAGGTGTACGATATTATGCCGCTAATTCAGAGTAATTTTTTAAACTGGAACTATAATCCTGGGCGGTTATCCGAGGAGATTGCAAAGAAATTGAATTTAACGCAGACTAGCGCGCAAGATGTACATATTCGGATTGGCAACGTGGTGCGCGAGGCGCAGGCACGTGGAGCGTGGGAAGTTTACGGATTCTGATAAAATGGAATTATGAACAAAACTGAATTTTTAAAGCAAATTAAAGAAAAAGCCAATCTTAGTGATGAACAGGTGGCGAAAGTGGGCGAGATTTTGGACAGCAATTTTACCGCCGGACAAAATAACCACGAAAAAATTGTGGAGTCCTTGCAAAAGAATTTGAATATGAGTCCAGAAACGGCGGAAAAAGTTTACAATGTGGCGGCTGAAATTTTGACTGGCGAGATATTCAAGAAGATAAAGAACCCATTTGAGCAACAATTATAGGGGCGAGAAAAACATAAGCGCATAGAACGCGCTGTAAGGCCGGTTTGGCCAAAAAGACGATAATAAATACCTCCGATTGTGATAAATCGGAGGTATTTTGGTTGTAATTTTTGAGGGATCTCGCACAACCCTCAAAATCTAATCGTATTTTATATCGTCCGTGATATAGTGTCAATGCTTGATTGTGGAAAAACTTAATGTTATTCCACAAGGGATTGTTCGGTTATTATGACATATTTTTAAACAAAAACGTATTGACAAAACGGAAGCATTATGCTAAAATAGCCATAAGCACCTGAGAAAGGCAACTCTTGTTGAGTGGCGGTTCTCGTAAAAGGGTGGCAATAATAAGTTATATGGTGGGCAGAAATGGAGCTAGAAATGGCTGGAACTAAAGCTGGTGGTCAAAAAGCTGCCGCTACGAACAAGAACAAATACGGCAAGGACTTTTACGCCGAGATCGGTCGTAAAGGTGGTCGCAATGGTCACACTGGTGGCTTCGCGGCTAACCCAGAACTAGCAAAGATTGCTGGTGCTAAGGGTGGTCGTATTTCTAAGCGCGGTAAAGCGAAAAAGAACGCCTAATCTTTAGAAATTTCTCAAATAATCCCGTCCAAGTAATTGGCGGGATTATTTTTTGCTTATCTGTACCGTGGTATTATAAGAGGTATGTTGAGGAGGTCAAGGGAGAATTACGATATTTTCGATTTAGCGAAAATTATTTTGGCCTTGATGGTGGTTACAATTCATACCGGTTTGCTTCCCGGAGTGGTTTACCCGTGGGTGAGAGTTGCGGTTCCGTTATTTTTCATGATTTCGTCATATTTGTTGTTTAGCAAGATTAATAATTCGCCGCAAAAAGATAAAAGAAGTATCCTGAAGAAGAGCCTGAAGCGGCAGCTGTTGCTGTATCTTTTGTGGACTTTGATATTATTGCTGCCGATTATTAAGTTCCGCGAGGAATTCTTCGAGAATGGCATTCTTGCTGGGGTGATTTTTATGTTGCGCAGAGCTTTCGTGCGTGGTACTTTTGTGACCTCGTGGTTTATTGTGGCCAATATTGAAGCGACCATAATAGTCGTATGGCTATCAAATCTAGGCGAGAGACATCGGCGTTTTCGTATGATGACGCCAGTATTATTGGGCGCGATTTATCTAATTTGCAGCGCATTTGCGGCTTATGGCATGTTTTTCGCCGATGGTGGAAAAATTGAAACGGCAAAACGAATATACACGACTATTCTATTCGAGCCACATTTGAGTTTTCCGATTGCGACATTTTGGGTGTATTTGGGTAAAATCTTTGCAGACGGGAAGTTGCTCATAACTAAAATGCGTCGGCATGACTACGCGGCGATGGCCGCGTTCTCGGCGTTGATGCTTTATTTGGAATGGAAGTTTGTTGCTATGAGGAGTGGGGATGTGGGCGACGATTTATATTTGATGTTAATACCACTAGTGGTGGGTGTTTTTGGCGCGATGCTGCAGACTAAAATCAAATTAAAGCAGCCAAAGCTTTGGCGAGAGTTGAGCGTGGTCATTTTTACGACGCATGTATGTTTTACGCAGGCGTTATTTTTCGTCTTTGATCGGGTGGGATTTAGCAATGGAATTTTAAGGCAGCTGATTATCTATGCGGTAGTGGTAACATGCAGTTCGATAGTGTATTTGGTGATTAAAAAATTAGAGAAAATCCGTTTTCTTAAAGTTTTAGCCTATCTACACTAAAACTCTTCCGGTGCGATATGGGATGGCCAAGTGGCGCCGCAGAGAGCGCAGTGATAAAGTCCGGTATCGTCTTGATAGCCGGCAAGATTACAGTTTTTGCAAAGTGAAGTGACGTGTAACCAATCGCGGTAGGTGTCGAGGTGGTCTTGGGCGATTTCTTCGTCCCATTTTACTCGATAATGATCGCAGAGTTCGCGCGCCTTTGCCCAGGCTTCTGATTCAATGCGTAAGAGTTCGATGTCGCTAGTATAATTATTGCGCCGAATAAGGTAGTGTCCGAGCTCGTGCAGGAGTTCAAGTGGTGCGGTGTTTGGGGCGTAAAAAAGTTTGTTAGGCGGCGTGAATTTAACGCGCTCACCAGATTGAATGACGAGGGCGGGGTAATCGGTGCGCAGTTTAGCGACGAGACTCTTTAAGCTTGGCATAGCGGTAGCATCCGTAAATTACTGAGAAGCCGCCGTACTTGGCCACTACAAGACGCGGCATCTTTATTTTGGCGGGGAGTTTAGCATTGAGTTGCTTGCGCAATGAGGCACGGTAAGTATTAAGCGCAAGGCCGAGTGGACCGCCAAAGATGATGCGATCTGGCTTAATAGAGGTGGTCATTGGCACGATGCCGAGGAGCATACGGTGAGTGATGTCGAGCCAATCTTCTGGATCGGTAATTTCGTCAACCATTTTGCCGAATTTAGCGTTAATGGCGCTAGCAGCGGCGAAATCTTCCCACTCTTTTTCGACGCCTTCGTAAGTATAGAGGACGTGGCCAGGCTCGAAATCACTATAGCGCTTGGCAAGTTGGCCGTCTTCGACTACGCCACCACCGATACCGGTAGAGAAGGTGAAATATAATGAACGGCCTTTGCAATGATGCGCTTCAGCAAGAGCGGCGAGATTAGCATCATTTTCGACGTAAACCGTAAGGCCAAAATCTTCTTTGAGTTGTTTAGCGATGTCGAAATCATGCCAGTCAAGATTACCGAGCCAGACGGCAACATTGCGCTTGACAATGCCAGGCATGGCGACGGCGCAAGATTTAATACTAGAAATACAGAAGTTGACGCGGATTTGTTGGCGGAGGTTTTCGTAGAATTGGCGCTGGTTCTGAATAGTGGCAAATTTAACGGAATGTAAGATTTGGCCCGATGCGTCGACAAGGGCAATAAGAGTCTTGGTACCTCCGATATCAATACATAGATACATGAAATTATTATATCATCTGATGGCGGCTTGCGGAAACAGATGTGGCATGATATAATTTTTACAACATTTTTAGGGAGTTATAAGATGGACGCAGATACTAAATATAAACGTTGGGGTTGGGGTGCAATTGCTGGCCTAATTGGTATCATTCTGATTGCTGGCCTAATCGTAGCCGTGACGATGTCTTCGCCAAAGCCAAATACAGAGGTGGCTTCTGATACAACGCAGACTTCAGTTAACGAGAAGATTGAAGCTGGCAACAGTGAAGATGGTGCTGGTTTTAATACCGAATCCGATGCTGAATCTGGCGATGCGAGCGGTAAGAGCGAAGCGGAACGCAAGGCCGAAGAAGAAAAGAAGGCTGCCGAAGAAAAACGTGCCGCCGAGGAAAAAGCTGCTCAAGAAAAGGCTGAAGCTGAGGCAAAGGCTAAAGAGGACGCCAAAAAGAGTAGTGGTAACAAGGATAGTTCTTCTGCAAATACAAATAAGATGCCAAAGACTGGCCCAGAAGATAATTTGGTGTCGATTGTGGCTTTGGCGGTGATTGCCGGTTTGGTAGTTTATAATATCTCCCTCAAGCGCCAAGCTTAAGCATCAAGCTAACGCTTTACTTTATCTGTAAAACAGGTTAAAATAGTGAGCAGTATGGAACTACTCACTATTTTTTGTGAGATTCACGAAAGATAATGAGTAGTTCCAGCGAAAGGAAAATATATTAAATGGCTACAAAAGCTAAAATTACAATGGACGAACTCCTCGCAGGCGAGGAAATTAAGCCTATTGCACTTGGCGACACGATCGAAGGAAAGGTCATGTCTGTCAAGAAACATGAGATTTTGATTGACCTCGGTGCTCGTGGTGTTGGTCTTGTGCCACGTCGCGAAGTTGCGTTTGGTCGTCAGCTCAAAGAAGGTGACGAAGTTTCGGCTAGCGTCATCGATACGGAAATGGAAGATGGCATGGTGTTGCTTTCTCTCCGCAAAGCCGTAAAAGAGAAAGGTTGGGATGAAATTTCTGCCAAGCTTGATGCTGGAGAAATTATTGAGGTTCAACCATACGATGCTAACCGCGGTGGTCTCTTAGTCGAATACGAAGGCATTCGTGGTTTCTTGCCAGTTTCTCAGCTTTCGGCTGAACATTACCCACGTGTTGGTGGTTCTGATAAGGATGAAATCCTTCAGCGCCTTAACTCATTGGTTGGCCAAAACATTCGCGTACGCATTCTCGATGCTGATCGCAAGACGAACAAATTGATTCTTTCTGAGAAGGAAGCAATCAAAGATGGTCTTGCAGAGCGCTTCGCAAAGCTCGCCGTTGGCGATGTTGTGAAGGGTGTCGTGACTGGTGTCGTAGACTTCGGTATTTTCGTCAATGTTGACGGTATTGAGGGTCTCGTGCATATTTCCGAGATTTCTTGGGAACGCGTAAATAGCCCAGCTGATTACGTAAAAGTGGGCGAAACGGTCGAAGCAAAGATTATTGCTATCGATAAGGATCGCCTCAGTCTCTCCATGAAGCAACTTCAAGAAGATCCATGGCTTTCTGAGATTGCCAACTTCAAGAAGGGCGATAAGGTCGAAGGTACGATTACTCGTATCACGCCATTTGGCGCTTTCGTGCAGATTTCGCCAGCTGTTGAAGCTTTGGTGCATGTATCTGAGCTCGGCGAAGGCAGCGATGTAGACCCAGAGAAGATCTTTACGCTCAATGAGCGCAAAGAATTCAAGGTGCTCGACATCGACAAGGAAGGTCGCAAGATTTCCTTGAGCTTTGCTGATAAGAAAAGCAAATAGAAAAATACCATTTTTCTAGAGAACAAAGTCGACCTCGCCCGTCTTTACGGGGAGGTCGCTTTTTCTTCTCGGCAGCTTGCCTGCGAAACATCTCTAGAAAAAGGTATTTTTTGTTGTTTTTAACTTGCCTGTAAAACATTTCTAAAAGAGGATTATTTGCCATCAAACAGAGAATATGATAAAATTAGGAAAGTTTTTACGTATTTTTTATACGTTTCTATAACATCTAAACAGAAAGGAGCTAGGAAGTGGAAGAAAAGGTGATACAAATTTCTGGCTCGATTACGGTAGACGAGCTAGCAAATGCTTTGGGTATATCTGTTACGCATTTGATTGGTGAGCTATTTAAGAACGGTATTATGGCCACGATTAACCAGCGGCTTGATGCGGAGACGGCTCAGATTATGACCGAAGAGCTGGGTTTTACGAATGTACGTTTTGAACGCAAAGAGAATTCCGCGAAGATTCCAGGTATTAAACGCGAACTATCCAAAGACGCGAAAGAGCGTCCACCGGTGGTGGCGGTAATGGGCCACGTGGATCATGGTAAGACGACTTTACTCGATACTTTATTGAAGAAAAAGACCGTAGAGGGTGAGGCGGGCGGTATTACGCAGCATATTTCGGCTTATCAGATGGAATATAAGGATCGTAAGATTACTTTCCTTGATACGCCAGGGCACGAAGCTTTTGCGGCAATTCGTCAGCATGGCGCGATGTTAACCGATATTGTAGTGATTGTGGTGGCAGCAGATGATGGCGTGAAGCCACAGACGGCTGAGGCGATTAAGTTTGCCGAAGCGGCGAATGCGAAGATTATTGTGGCTATTAATAAGATCGATAAGGAAGGTGCGAACATTGATCGTACGAAGGCACAGCTGGCAACTGATTTCAATTTGAATCCAGAAGAGTGGGGTGGCGATACGATTATGGTGCCGATTTCTGCTAAGACCGGCGAAAACACCGAGAAGTTGTTGGATATGATTCTATTGACTGCTGATATCGATGAATTGAGGGCAGACGAGAAGATTCCGGCTGAGGGTCTCGTAATTGAGAGTCACATGGAAGTTGGCCGCGGTTCAGTGGTAAATCTCTTGGTGACTGGCGGCGAACTAAAGACTGGCGAGTTCATTGTAGCTGGAAAAACCTATGCGAAGATTCGTACAATGGTGGATTGGCGTGGTAAACCGAAGGGGAAGGCGACGCCTTCGACTCCGGTAGTAGTGACTGGTTTCAAAGAGTTGCCGAATTTTGGCGATAAATTTGAAGAAGTACCAGATGAGAAAACTGCTCGCAAGATGGCATTGTTAAATGCACAGGCTGAAGCGAATGAGACTGCTAATGCCAACGTGACAGCGACGGATATGCTGCGCATGATGAATGTGGCCGATAACACAAAGGTATTCAACGTGATTGTGAAGGGTGACGTGCAGGGTTCGGTCACTTCGGTGGTGGATTCTTTACGGATGATCGACACGCAGGGCGAGATTACCTTAAATATTGTTTCGACTGGCGTAGGTGCGATTTCGGAGAACGATATTTATATGGCCTCTGGCGGCCAAACGGTGATTTATGGCTTCAATGTAGTGGTGCCGAATGCGATTGCTAAGATGGCGGAACGCAATGGCGTGCCAGTACGGGTGTTCCGTGTGATTTATGAACTCCTTGATGACGCTAAGCACGAGATGGAAGACAAGCTCGATGCCGAGGTGGTGGAAACCGAAACTGGTGAGTTAGAAATCAAAGGCGTGTTCCATACGGAACGCACAGAGATTATCTGCGGTGGTCAGGTTAAGCATGGTCGTGTGGCGCCAGGTATGTTAGGGCGCGCATATCGTAAGAAGGAACTATTGGGCGAGATTGAAGTGAAAAATACCCAAGAGGGTAAGGTGGATGTGCCGTCATTAGCGGAGGGCGAGATTGGTGGTATGTCACTTAAGACCGAAAAGAAAATTCAGCTGGAAATTGGCGATACGATTAAGTTCTTTGTGCGCGAGTTTAAGAAGAAAAAGATTGTTTAAATTTTTAAACATTAGCCTTTTTGTGGTACAATGAAAAAAAATAGGAGAAAAGGCTATGTTTCAATTTGATGAGAGCTTCCTAGAACAGGTGGGGCTTTCTAATATGCCAGATGAGCAAAAAGAGAACTTTTTGCAATACGCGCAGGATCAACTCGAAGTTCGCATTGGCGAAAAGATGAGCGAGGGCTTGTCTGATGAGCAGCTCGATGAATTCGAGAAGATTATTGATAATGATCAGGATACCGTTCAGAAATGGCTTGACCAGTTTGGCGATTACCAAAATGATGAAACTTTCATTAAATTGAAAGAAGATGCCGATGCTAGTGGCGATGATCAAATGTTGCTGGCTGATTATGTGACGGCAAAGTGGCTCGACCAGAACTGTCCGCAATATCAGCAAATTATTCATGACGTAATGGACGATTTACAAGCTGAGATTGCCCAACAAAAAGACGCAATTTTGGCAAATAGCTAATAAAAATACACCTATCGTGCGCTGGTTGATAGCCTCCGGCGGCGGTAGGTGTTTTTGTAGCTTATTTATTGTGGCCGTTTAGAAAACTCTTAGCGTCCATTTCTTTGGAGTTTTCTGGTAAAAGACGATCAATAATAAAGTATTTACCATCGGCGCATTTTTGATCAAGAACAGTGGTGGCTTCGTCGGCAACATGAGCCTTAGTGATGGTGCATGGAATATCAAGTAAAACAGTCTTGGATTTTGGAAAACCGGCAAATGCTACGACCTCTCTTACGAGCTCTGAGGCACCTTTATCGGCGAATTTTAGTTCCGACATAGACTTGTCGAGTTTTGCTGTGAAAGACGCTTGTGCTTCGTCCTGTGCGGTCTCAGGGGCATTTTTTGCAAGGGCTTCTGGTAAAACATGCAAAAGTAACTCAATGCCCTTTTGGGAAAGAGTTTCGTAGAGCTCTTGTTTGGTGGTTTCGGGCGTAATTGTAGCTTCGCCTTGGGCAAGTAGTGGCCCAGCGTCCATCTCTTTGACGAGGCGCATGACAGATACGCCGGTTTTAGTGTCACCATTCAATAATGGAGTTTCAATTGGGGTAGTACCGCGATATTTTGGCAAGAGTGACGGATGAATATTGATAATTCCGCCCGGAATAGCGTTAATGGCATCTTCTGGAACGAGTTTGCCAAAGGCGGCCAAAACACCAAGTTGTGGATGATACTGTTCGATAATCGGCAATAGCTCGCGACCTTTAGCAACGTAATGGATTGGAATGCCGGCTTTTTCGGCTTTGATGGCAATTGGAAATGGCTTACGGACGTGGGCGGCCGGTAAAACGAGTGCGCAAACTTGATAATTATTGTTGAGCAGCGCGTCAAAAATTGGCGTGCCAGCCTTGATTCCTTGGGCGAGCTGTTCGTTGCCAAAGAAGATAATCTGATTATTCTTCATCGTCTGGCCAAAGTTCCTTGTTATCTTTTATGTATTTATCGTAATCGAGCGGTACGAGATCGCCTTTGTCATCGAGTTTATAGAACGCATCAGTTTTGTCTTTGATATGATCAATGAAAAGGATTCCATTTAAGTGGTCAATTTCGTGGAGTAAAGTGCGCGCGAGGAAATCTTGGGCCTTGAGGCGAACTTCAGTGCCATCTTCGAGTACGGCTTTAATGCGGGCTTTGGCGGGGCGAGGAACTTTACCGTAAATGGTTGGTACGGAAAGGCAACCTTCATAATCGTAAAGGATTTTGCCCTCAGTTTTGATAACTTCTGGGTTAATGAGCGCAATAAAGTTAGCATTGTCTTTATTGGACATGTCTTCACGCACTACAATTACGCGACGGTTGTAGCCGAGCTGCGGAGCGGCCATGGCGGCAGAAAGCTCAAATTCGTGCTCATTTTCCCAATCAATACAAGACTTAATCATCTCGGCGATGATTCGTTTGACTTCTTCGTCGATTTGGTTGATTTTGGTCGACCTTTGACGAAGGCGTGGATCGGGCGTCGTAATGACAGGCTTTGTGGCGATTTTCGGTGTGCTCATATGTAATTATTTTAACATGTAATCTGTTGTAGGGCGAGCATAAGCGGTCGTTATAAGAGGGAAATTGGATCGAAATCGTAATGTAATTGAGGTGTTTTATTGAGCGCATCAAAGATATTTAGCAAATCTTGGCGTTTTTTAGCTTTAATAACAATTTCCCAAGTGTAACCAGAATTAGTGCGCTCATGAAAGGCAGGCATTGGCGGCGTGACAGAGATATTAGATAGAGATGACTTTTGAATATATTGGAGGATAGCTTTGTTGAGTTTTTGGGTATTTTGAATGACGGCACGCTCGGTTTTGTAGGTTAGAGATAATTTGAGCAGAAAACTATAAGGTGGGAGAGTGCTTTGACGGCGACGCTGAAGCAGATATTTATAAAACTCTGCATAATTTCCAGAGCAAGCATGGCGAACGACTGGGGAATCGGGTTGAAATGTTTGAATGAAGATGCGACTATCTTGATGTCCGCGGTTTGCACGTCCGATAACCTGAGTAATTAATTGATAGGTGCGTTCTTCTGAAGAATAGTCTGGGAGGCTAAGTCCGGCATCGGCCTGTACGACGCCTAATGTGCTAAGTCTTGGAAAATCAAAACCTTTCGCTATCATTTGGGTGCCAATAATAATGTCATAGTTGCCGGCATGAACTTGGTCGTAGATTTGGTTGAGTTGTTGATTGGTGACTGTGTCAGCGTCAAAGCGGGCGATGCGCGCATTGGGGAATAGACGATGGAGCTCGTCTTCGAGTGCTTTAGTGCCAAAACCTTTGTGATGAATTGCGGCATTTTGGCATTCTGGACAAGCGGTGGGGACTGGAAAATGACGGCCGCAAGTATGACAGCGCATCTGAAAAGCATCGGCGTGCAATACGAGTGGTAAGAAGCAGTTCGGACAGAGAGCTTGCCAGCCGCAATGATCGCAGATGGTTAATGGCGCAGTGCCGCGGCGGTTATGAAAAATCATAGCCTGGGTGCGTGCATCGATTGAATCTTGGATGCTAGTGATTAACTGATTGCTTAGCATCCGACTATGGGTGAAATCGGGACGATTTTTAAGGTCGATAATCTGAAGTTTGGCGTGTTTATTATTTTGGATAGCCAACTCGGTTAATTCAGCAATAGCTTTATGTTGCTTACAGACGTAGTAATCGGTGATAAGAGGTGTGGCGCTACCGAGAACGGTTTTCGCCATGACGGCCGCGAGGCGAAGTGCGGAATATTTGGGGTTTTGATCTTGATGATAGGCGGGTTCGTGTGCTTCGTCGATGATAATTAAGCCAAGATTGTGAATGGGGGCAAATAGGGCAGAACGTGGGCCGATGATAACTTGGGGCGTTGTAGCGCAAAGAGATTGTTCCCAAAGTTGATGGCGGACGGCTTCGGTTTGAGCTGAATGAAGGAGAATGACGTCCGAAAAGTGAGTTTTAAAATTATGGACAAGCTGAGAGGTAAGCGCAATCTCTGGGACAAGCAAGATAACTGATTGTCCATTTGCGATGGCGTGCTTAGTGAGCTCGATGTAGACGTTGGTTTTACCGCTACCGGTAATACCGTGCAGTAAAACAGTGTTAGCGGGATTTGATTCGATTTCTTTGATGGCGCGTTTTTGGGCGGCGTTAAGGGGATTTTCGCAAGTTTGACGAATAACGGACGGCGTTTTGGCCTCTTTTTTGGGTGCGCGGCGCTTTTTGGTGATACCACGCGGAAGCATAGCTTGGATGACGCTAGAAAGAGGGCAGCGATAATAATCTGATATCCAAAAGAGAGCTTTCATTAAGTGAGCTGGGAGGGGGGTCTCATATATTAAGCGAAGGATTTGTTTTGTCTCGAAGTCTGGCTTAGAGGTTTGGCTAGATACTATGCCGATAGCGGATTGTTTACCAAGTGGGATTTCGACAATATGGCCGGGTAAAAGTGATTTTTCTGAAGCGTAAGTCAAAGTGCGGTCATTTTGGTGAAATGTTTTGGCCGGCGCAATCAGGTAATAATTCATATTTACATTATACCCTATTCTTTAAGGGGAAAAATTGTCTGAAAAAATCGTTGTTATTTTTACAAAAAATCGCTAAAATAAAAGCAGATAAGGAGGTTACGTGTTAGACGTTTTCGTGACAAGTCGGGTGCGGCGCAAGATTATTGTGGTTTTTGCCAAGTATCCAGATTTCAAGACCCACGTGCGTGGCTTGTCAAAGTTGATTAAGGAAGATCCGGGAAATATTCAACGGGAATTACGCCGCATGACGAAGGGTGGTTTCTTAGTGGTGACCAAGAAAGGTAATACGAGTATTTATCAGACAAATAAACAGTTCCCAATTTTAAAAGAACTCCAGAGTATTGTTATTAAGAGCCAGCAGGCGGAAGACGCGAAGAAATCGCCGAATAAGATTATCGGATGACAGAGATTTTCGCGCAGTTGCTCAGAGAGCGTGGGCTTGATGAGCATTTTTTATATCCTAAGTACGATGAGCTATTCGAACCCCATAAGTTAAGCGGCGTTAAGGAAGCGGTGACGCGAATTCGTCGAGCGCGTGATACTAATGAGAAGATTATTATATATGGTGATTATGACGCGGATGGAGTAACGGCAAGTACTTTAATGCGGGATGCGTTGAAATACTATGGCTGCGATAGAGTGGAAATTATCTTGCCAAATCGTTTTACGGATGGATATGGCTTGAATTTGCCAGCGGTAGAAAAGATTGTCGGGCGGGGGGCAAAATTAGTGGTAACGGTAGACTGCGGTTCGGGTTCCGAAGAAACAATTGCGGCCCTACTCGAGCGGGGAATTGAGACTATCGTGACGGATCATCATGAAATCCCTGAGGTGCCAAAGTCGGCGGTGGCGGTGATAAATCCAAAATTAGGCGGAAAAGTAGGTACACGAATGGCTGGCGTAGGGGTCGCCTTTACTTTAGCGCGCGCACTAAATGCTGATCAGAATGGCGGCGAATGTGATGGCCAAGAAAAGTGGCTATTAGACTTAGTGGTAATCGGAACAATTTGTGATTCGATGGAGCTACGCGAGGAGAACCGCATATTAAGTTATTACGGTATGAAAGTGTTAGCAAAAACGCGTCGTCCAGGAATAAAAGAGTTAGCGCGGGCGGCGAGTGTAGATTTGGCAAAACTGAATACGCATGCAATTGGTTTTCAGCTCGGACCACGGATTAATGCAGCAGGACGGATGAAGAGTGCGGATTTAGCACTGGAGCTGATGATGTCGACGAGTAGGACGAAAGCGTTTAGCTTAGCGGATGAGTTGGATGGTCTAAATAGAGAACGACGTGAGGCGCAAGATAAAGCCGTAAAAGAGATTTTGGTTGATGATAAGGATGCCGTAATAGTGGCGTGCGGAAAGTGGCATGAGGGTATTTTGGGCATTATCGCGGGGCGGCTGGTAGAGCTATATCGGAAGCCAGCGTTCGCATTTACAGATTTGGGTGATGGGAAATTAAAGGGGTCAGGCCGGAGTTTTGGCGATTTTTCTTTGGCGGACGTATTACAACATTGTCCAGAAGGGATGATTTTATCTGGTGGTGGGCACGCCGGAGCGTGCGGCGTTAATCTGTTGGCGGAAAAATTCGCAAATTTTCGGGCTTTTGTGCAGGAATACTACCGCTCGTTAAAGCTGAAGGGGCAAGAGCGCTATTTACAAGTGGCGAGCGACATTAGATTGAAGGATTTATCGGGTTTGACGGAAGAACTGTTTAATGAAATATGCTTATTGGAACCATTTGGCGATGGTAACACCGAGCCGATTTTCGAGTTTACTGGAGAAGTAGTGGGCGCGCGATTGTTGAAAGAAAAGCATCTGGTGCTAACTCTCGAAGATAGAAAACATAACACAATAAAACTAATAGGGTTTTATGCAACGTCAGAATGGCAGGCGACTAAAGTTGGCCAAGTAATACGTTCGCAATTTACCTTAACAAAGAATGAATTTCGTGGGAAAGTGACGATTGAGGGCAATCTAATATCTCTTGAAAGAATCTGAAAGATATGCTAAGATAATGAACAGTATGGCAATAAAAGTAACTAGAAAAGACCAGAATGAAGCGAACGAGAACGTTATCCGCCGCTTCAACCGCAAGGTTTTGCAGAGTGGTGTGATGGCAACCGCAAAAGAAAGCATGCGCTTCTCGAAGCCACTTTCTAAGCGCGAACGTCGCCTCAAGGCCATCTTGCGCGATCAGCGCAAAGCTGAAAAAGCCGAACGCATGAAATTAGGTCTTAAATAGGAAATACCCCCTTAAGACGGGGTATTTTTAATGAAAACAGAAAAAAGGAGGTAAATGATTATCTTATTTGGCGCAGCGGGGAGCGGTAAGAGTCTGCAAGGGCAGCGCTTAGCCGAGAATCATGGTTGGGAATGGTTGTCGGTAGGGCAGTTGTTGCGAAACCGTAATGACCCAGAGCTCGAAGCGATTATGTTGAAAGGTGAGTTAGTGCCGGATGAGCTCGTGGTGAAGATGATGCATGATGCAGCGGAAGAGGCATTAGCGGCGGGCAAGCCGAATGTCGTACTGGATGGTTATCCAAGGGATGAGTGGCAAGCGCAGTGGATTGTCGACAATGGTGATGCCGAGAAAGTGGAGGGCGCAATTATATTGCGGGTTTCGCATGATGAGTTATGGCGGCGTTTGCAAGAACGTGGCCGCGAAGACGATACGCGTGAGTCAATAGAAAAACGCTGGGACCTTTTTGAACAAACAATTTATTCAATGTCAGAGACTCTGAAGACAGCCGGCGTGCAAATAATTGAGATTGACGGCGAGGGTACCGTAGACGAAGTAACAGAGAGAATTGAAAAAGTTTTACGGGATTGGAGTATAATTAATACTCAAATGGAAAAGGCAGCGTAAATGAACGAGAAAAAAATTAGCGCAATGCGTGAGGGCGGTAAAATCATGGCGCAAATTTTTGCCGATTTGCGTGAATTTACAAAGCCTGGTTTGACCGGGAAAGTAATCGACAAGTTCGTAGAGTCGAAAATTTTGGAATACGGAGCGGGCGTGGCCTATTATGAGCCAGAGGTTGATTTTCCGGGTTCTATCTGTATTTCTGTAAACGATGAGCTAATCCACGGTATTCCAAAAGATATTGTGCTCGAAGAAGGCGATAAGGTGAGTTATGATTTGGTGATTAAGTATAAAGGGTATTATACGGATTCTGCTTTTACAATGATTCTTGGCAAGCCAACAGCAGCGCAAAAACATCTGCTTAGTTTTACAGAGTCGGCGCTTTATGAAGGTATCGCCCAAGTGCGTCCAGGGGCGAAGCTTGGTGATATTGGTTATGCCGTCGAAAAGCAGCTTGAGAAGGGTAAACTTGGCGTAATACGCAATTACGTTGGTCATTTTATTGGCGAAAAGATGCATCTAGAACCAGAGGTTCCGAATTTTGGCAAGAGAGGGCATGGTTACACTTTGCAAGTGGGCGATACCCTTTGCATTGAGCCGATGTCAAGCTTAGGAAAGCCAGATACGGTAGTGGTGCAAGGCGATGATGGCTGGACGGTTTGCTTACGCGATGGCTCACTAGGATGCCATTTTGAGCATACGGTTTTAGTTACTGAGGATGGTTACGAGATTCTAACACAAGCGTAATCAGATATGGTACAATGAGCTTATGGAAGAAAAAGCTCGCTATGTTGTCGGCATAGACATTGGCACGAATATGGTTCGTGCAGTACAGGGGCGCGTCGGTAGTGATGGCGTGATTTCTGTGGTAGGTTATGGTGAGACACCATCCGAAGGTCTACGTCGTGGAATTATCAAAGAATTAAATTCGCCTGCTAAAGCGATTGATATGAGCTTAAAGGCGGTCGAATCGATGAGTGGCCAGTTTATTGATGCCGCAATGGCAAATATCAATGGTTCGCATATCGGTAGCACTAAAGTTGAGGGTATGATTGCGATTGGGGTGGCGGATCATGAAATTAACGAGGAAGATTTGAATCGAATAAACTCTACCGCTACAGCCGGTAAGGTGCCATCAAATCGCGAGACGTTATCTTTGGTGCCATATGAGTATATCTTGGATGGTCAGGGTGGCATAAGGGAGCCGTTAGGGATGCAGGGTGCGCGTTTAGAGCTTCGCGCGAATGTGGTCTCGGCTTTGTCGCCAGATTGTGATAATGTCCGAAAGGCTTGCGAACAGATTAATGTGCGGGTAGATTATCTTGAGCCATCAGCCATGGCGGCTGCGCGATCGGTTATTACAAGCCGTCAACGCGAAAACGGTGTCGGCGTAGTGGATATGGGCGGTTCTACTACTGGTGTAGCAATTTATGACGAAGGTGAATTGCAATTTGTCGGTGTGGTGCCGCTTGGCAGTAATGACGTAACGAACGATTTAGCTACGGTGTTAAAGACTATTCCAGAAGTGGCCGAGGAGATTAAGATTCGCTTCGTATCCGCTAAGTTTGGCGAGAGTGATAAGGCTATCGTAATTAAGCGTGGTCGTGATGAATATTCTTTCTCGCGTAAAGAGGTAGACGAAGTCGTTGAGGCGCGTCTAGAAGAGATTTTTGAAGGTGTGCGTAATCTATTAAAACAAGCTGGTTACGATAAGCGTTTGCCGGAGGGCTTAGTTTTGGTAGGTGGTGGCGCCAAGATGCGCGATATTGATATTTATGCGCGCGATCAGGTTGAATTGGCCGTACGAATTGGCAAGCCAGATGGTATTACTGGCGTATGTGAAGAGATTTTGAAACCAGAGTACGCAACAGCGATTGGCTTGATGATGGCCAATGCCGAAATTACACCAACCGACGAAGGTTATGGTGTGGCAAAAGGTAAAAAGGCAAAGAAAAACAAGGGTGGTGACGGTTTTCTGAAGAAAATTTTTGATAAATTTAAGTAACCTTAAAGAGACTAGCAAAAAATTTGTTCAGATGATATATTAGAGATAAGAATACAAGTGAGGAGTTAACGTAATGCCAGAAGTCAAACCGGGTGAGGTAGAAAGTACAGCTAGTATCAAAGTTATTGGCGTTGGTGGCGCTGGCGGCTCGGCCGTAAATCGCATGCGCGAGGCTGGGTTGTCTGGTGTTGAATTCATTGCGATGAATACCGATGCGCAAGCCTTGCACAATTCAAAGGCGGACGTTAAGGTTCACCTTGGTCATGACACGACTAATGGTCTTGGTGCAGGCGCTGATCCGAGCGTAGGTGAGCGTGCGGCGGAGGAAAGTCGTGAAGATATTAAGAACGCCTTGACTGGTGCCGATATGGCTTTCGTGACATTTGGTGCTGGTGGTGGTACAGGTTCAGGTGCCGGCTATATCGTTGCCGAGGAGGCGCGCAAACAAGATATTCTCACTGTAGGTGTAGTAACAAAGCCATTCTCATTTGAAGGCGCGAAACGCAAGGCGAATGCTGATTGGGCAATTGAGCGCCTTGCACGCAACGTTGATGCATTGATCACGATCCCGAATGATCGCTTGCTTCAAACTATTGATCAACGTACGCCAATTCTAGAGACTTTCAAGATTGCCGATGAAGTGTTACGCCAAGGTGTTCAGGGCATTTCCGAGTTAATTACTGAACATTCTTTGATTAACTTGGACTTTGCTGACGTGAAGGCCATTATGAAGGACGCTGGTTCGGCATTAATGGGTATTGGTCGCGCTTCTGGCGAAAATCGCGCTAGTATTGCTGCACAGCAAGCGATTGAATCGCCACTAATCGAAGTGTCGATTGACGGTGCACGCGGCGTATTGTTCTCGGTAGCTGGCGGTTATGATGTCACGATGAGTGAGATGCAAGAAGCGGCCGAGTTGATTACGGCGAGCGTTAGCCCAGATGCAAATATCATTTGGGGCGCCTCGATTCGCCCAGAACTGGAAGACGAGATTATAGTTACAGTGGTGGCTACTGGTTTTGATTCACAGTATTACAGCGATGATCCACGTGCGCAGGAAGCCTATCAACCAGAGCCGATGCATGTAACCGAACCAAGTCAAGCGATGGCAGATCCTGTAGCAGCCGCGCCAGTAGTAGATGAACCAGCTAAACCAGAACCAGCCGCCAGTGATTTTACTGAAGCGACGACTGTAAATATGTGGGACAATATTCGTACCGAAAATAGCGATAATGGCGCAGACGACAGTGATATGCCAGCCATTCTACGCCGTCGCAAAAAGAATAAAGACTAGTAGGAGGTCTTTATGAGCCACCTAAAGATTGGTGAAAGTAAAGTTATTGAGAGCCGCGAATCGCAAGACGGAACAATGATTCGCCGTCGACGTGTTTCATTAGACGGTAAGCACCGCTTTACGACCTATGAGCGCATTGAGCGTCCGGGTATGATGGTGCGTAAGCGTAGTGGTTCGAGAGAAGCTTTCGATCGTGAGAAATTAATGCGCGCCGTGCGTAATTCGGTGGGCAAGTATTTCGACAGTGATTTAGATGTCCAGAGCGTAGTCGATCAGGTTGAAGAGTTGATTTATGATCAAGGTAAGGACGAAGTGCCTTCAAGCTTAATTGGTGAGACAATACTCGAAGTTTTATCTGATACAAACGAGATGGCCTATGTGCGCTTTGCAAGTGTGTTTAAAGAGTTTAAGACTCTTGATGATTTGGAACGCAGCATTGCTGAACAGCGCGAGCGAATGGCAAAACGCAAGAAAGAAAAGGAGTAGAAGTTATGCGGGTGGTAGTAGTTTGGCGCGAAGGGCGGGATTATAGTCGTCAGATTGAAGAATGGTTGCATGATTTCGAGCACCGGACAGGTAAACAGATAGAGAGTGTTGATCCAGATTCTCCATCTGGCACGGCTTTTTGCGAATCGTATGATATTACGCGCGACCCGACCTTTATTGCGATTGGTGATGATAGCCAAATGGTACAGCAGTGGGTGGGCGAGGAAAACATTCCGCGTTTTGACGACGTGGCATTTTATACTTTGGGCAATTAATATATTTTGCAAACTATTGAACAAATATGCTATAATGCAAGCATAAAGCGTTTGAGCAGCAATCAACTGCAAGCTGGTGGAAGAACGATGCACCCAGTGCGAGACGGTACATCTAGTAGAACTACCCGTGAATCTGCGTGAAAGATAAAACGAGTGTCACTATAGAGAGAAATAGTGGAAATTGGATGGTACCGCTCAGATGAGTTCCAATGAAAATTGGAATTTTTTTATACAACAAGAAAGGAGTGCGTGGCATGAAATATAAATATGGTGTGCGACGTCGCGCGGGCGAGTACGAAAAAGCGCTAGTCGAGCACTGGAAGAAAAACAAGACTTTCGAAAAGTCAGTCGAGCAACGTCCGATTGATAACTCGTATGTCTTTTATGATGGTCCGCCATTTATTACGGGCAATCCACATCATGGTACGCTTTTGTCTTCAATTGTGAAGGATGCGGTGCCACGCTATTGGACCATGAATGGTAAGCGCGTTGAGCGCCGTTGGGGCTGGGATTGCCATGGTTTGCCGGCAGAGAACTTTGTTGAGAAGCAGCTTGGTATTACTGATCGTCGTGACATTGGCACGAAGTGGCCGCTAGAGGTTTATATCACAAAGGCGCGCGAATCGATGGTTGCTAATTCCGAGACTTGGGAGTCTACGATCGACCGGATTGGGCGCTGGGTAGACTTTAAGGGTGCTTACCGCACCATGAATAAAGACTTCATGGAATCAGTTTGGTGGGCGTTCAAGACTCTTTATGAAAAGGGTAAGATTTACGAAGGCGAAAAGGTCTTAATGTACGATACGAAATTTGCCACGCCAGTATCGAAGGCCGAAGTAACCATGGATAATGACGCTTATCAGACCGTAACTGATCCGTCAGCGTTCGTGAAGTTCAAACTCGCCGACCGCGATGAGTATGTTTTAGCTTGGACGACCACTCCTTGGACTTTGCCAGCAAACATGGCGCTTGCCGTGTCGCAGAAGCTGAAGTATGGCCTCTACGACGTGAATGGCGAGAAGATGATTGTGGCTTCGAAATTGGCGGAAAAATTGTTTGGAGAGCATGTGAAGGCCCTTAAAACGTATTCTGGAAGCGACCTGGAGGGTTTGAAGTATTTGCCACTTTTTGAAATGAATGATGAGATTGGCAAAAACGAAAATGCCCATAAAATTCACATTGCCGACTTCGTAAGTGACGAGGATGGTACGGGCATCGTGCACATCGCGCCAGCTTATGGTGAAGATGACTATGCTCTAGGCAAACGCGATAAGGTGCCGGTACGCCATACGATTGATGATAACGGCTACTACTATCCAGAGTGGGCCGAGAAGTTGCACGAGATTGGCGTACGCGATACAGATGAAAATGGTATTGAAGTTTGGGCCGGCAATAAATTTATTGCGAAGTGTCTCGAAGAAAAGGGCGTCATCTGGAAAATTGAGTATATCAAGCACGAGTATCCATTTAACCCACGCAGCAAACAGCGCATTATGTATCGCGCGTTCCCGAGCTGGTTCTTTGATATTGAAGGTAGCAAGGCCTTGATGTTGGAGAAGAACGAAGATATTAACTGGTTCCCAGAGCATTTGAAGCATGGTCGCTTTGCAAAGAATATTGAGCAAGCGCCAGATTGGAACCTTTCGCGCGATCGTTTCTGGGCGACGGCAATGCCGGTCTGGAAGGGCGATAAGGGCTCGATCAAGGTGGTCGGCTCCTACGACGAGCTATACAAGTTATCTGGTGTACGCCTGGAAGATTATCATCGTCCATGGGTAGATGCGATTGAATTTGATATTGATGGTGAGCACTTTAAGCGTATCGACAAGGTATTAGACTGTTGGTTTGAATCGGGTTCAATGCCGTTTGCGCAGATGCATTATCCGTTTGAGAATAAAGAGAAGTTCGAGAAGAATTACCCAGCAGACTTCATCGTAGAATATGTTGGTCAGGTACGGGCGTGGTTCTATTATGTCCACGCTGTAAATACGGCTTTGTTTGGCGAATGTGCCTATAAGAATGTGATTACGACTGGTACTTTGGCGGGTAATGACGGTCGTAAGATGAGTAAATCGCTTGGTAACTATACCGATCCGAATGTGCTGATGGACCAATATTCGGCGGACGCCTTACGCTTCCAGCTACTTTCAAGCCCGGTGCTAGCTGGTGAAGACTTTGCCCTGATCGACAAGGATGTTTCTGATACGGCGCGCAAGCTGACGATGATTTGGAACGTCTACGATTTCTTTACAATGTATGCCGAAGTGGACGGTTGGGAATATAAGGATAAAACCTTGAAGGCTCCTGCGAAACTCGAGAACGAATTAGATAAGTGGATTGTAAGCCGCGTCTACCAGTTGCGCAATGAGATTACGGGGAATATGGAAGCCTACAATATTCCGGCGGCGCTGGCTGGAGTGCTGCCATTCATCGACGATCTTTCAAACTGGTTCGTACGTCGCAGTCGTCGTCGTTTCTGGAAGTCGGAATCGACAGCTGATAAGAATGAGGCTTACACGACTTTGCATTTTGTGCTAAGCTATACGGCTTTAATTCTGGCGCCATTCGTACCATTCTTAGCCGAAGAACTCTGGCAGAATATGATGGGTGGCGAGAGTGTGCACTTAATGGATTGGCCAGAAGCTGGCAAGGTAGATGAAGCCGTCTTAACGCGAATGGCGGATTGTCGCACAATTATTACAGATGGCTTAGCTTTGCGCATGGCGCGCGATGACGAATATGGCCAGATTAAGGTGCGTCAACCATTGGCTAAGCTAACTTATGGTAGCGAAAAGCTGGATGATTTCTATGAGAAAATCATTGCCGAAGAGGTGAATGTTAAGGAAGTTGTTCATGGCAAAGAATTAGTGCTCGACAAAAAACTAACAAAAGAACTACGCGATGAAGGATTTGTTCGCGAGTTGATTCGGTTTGTTCAGGCCGCACGTAAGAAGGCTGAGTTGAATGTCGATGATCGAATTAAGCTTTCTGTATCGGTGGATGTGCCAGCTAAACACCTTGAAACATTAAAAAATGAGGTGTTAGCTGTGGAATTTAATCCAAAAGGCAACTACAAGTACGATGAAATCGTAAAAGTTGATGGAAAGAACGTGACGATTTCGTTAGAAAAAGCTGAATAATATATAGAAAAAGTCCAGTTATGATATAAAAACTGGACTTTTTGATGGGGCAGTAAAAATAATTTTGAGATTTTTCAAGGCCGACTTTACACCTGTTAAATTTGACTATTTAGATAAAAATAAGCATAATCATGCTTGACAAAAAAGCATAAGTGTGATAGCATGTAGACAGTTGGAACGAAAAAACCAACACAAAAACGAAAATCAAATTCCAAACGGGTATCAGGAAGGAGAGAAATAGAAAAATAGAAAGGAAAATAAAAATAAAATGTCAATCGGTGAATATCAAATCCCAGTAATGAGTAAAGGGGAAGATGAAAAAAACTGGGATCAACAAGCAGAAGTAGTAGAAACAGGAAACTTTAGCTTTGAAGATCTAGCATTTGAAAATCAAAGCAAAAAAGAAGTTAGTAAAGAAGCTGCGGAACGAGCACATAATTATAGATTAGAACTAGAGAAAGCAAAACGCGGTTTCGAAAAAGCTATACAAAGTAAGAAACGTAAAGAATTTGGCGCTAAGATTGTAAGTATCTTTAAACGCCAAGCAGTTTAAATAAAAATCTTTCAACCATTGGCATAAGAATAAAAGGAGAATGCCTATAAGATAAAAAATAAATAAAAATAGACCTAATCAGACGCAGATTAGGTCTATTTTTTGTATTGAATGCAAAAATATGATGCGTGGGGGCTTGACTTTTCTAAAAAGCTAGTGGTAAAATGGAACAAAATAGGTCAAAAATAAAAACAATAACAAAGGAACAAGAGAAATGGCAGAATCAGGCGAAGGCCCAATCCGCGACGGCGAAAAAACCGGTAAAAAGTCGGCATGGGAAGTATTCTCGGACGAAACCGAAAAGGCCGAGGAAGAAGCCGCTTTAGAGGCGAAAATAGACGCAGAGAAAAAAGAGCGCAAGGAAGAGTGTGAGAGACTAAATAAGGAAATCGATAAATATTACAGTGCCGAAATTATTCGCGTTGGCAAAGAGGCTGGTTTTGATATTGAGAATGCCATGGATACCTTAGAATGGGAAGATCCTACTGAACTTCGGAAGCTCTTGGAAGCCTTAAAGTATAGTCGTAAAAAGGAAGAAGAAGCTGGAACTGTAGCGGCAGTTGCTGAGGGCGAGTCTAAAGAGTCAACTGATGGCGAAGGGGATAAAGAAAAAGATCCAACCGCAGCGGCCGTCGCGGCCGCAGCGGGCGCAGTCGCAGCTGGTGGCACGATTGCAGACGCCATAAAGAAGGCGAGCGACGAAACTGCCGGTGAAGGTGATAGTGAAGAAACCAAAGGTGATGCAGCGGCTGCGACTGAAGAAGGCGCCGAGGCTTCCACTGAAGACAAAGAAAAAGAAAAAGAGAGCGAAAAGGATAAGAAACGTGGCCGTGGTTTAGTGGCATTCTTTAGTCGTCATCCAAAACTAAAAAGAGGTTTGGAAATTGCTGGCGGTGCCGTACTTGGTGCGGCTGCAATGGCGGCATTGATGGGCGGTTTACATAGCAATGAATGGCCAGAAGGCGCTCAAGATGCAATTCGTTCAGGTGCGCTCACGGAAGCGGGCGATGAAAATGGTGAGGGTGGTTACCAATATGAGAACCAGGAACTTGGCCATTACGAAGTAGATTATCGTGGCGATTTCGCTAATGAAGATGGTAATAACTATAACCCCGAAAAGGGCGGTCCACTTGATGTGACGAGCCCAGAACGCTTTACGAATATTGAGTCTGGTGACATTGATTCTTTCCGTGAGGCGATGAAAGAAGCCTACAGTAAACAGCCAGAAGCAGCTGTGGCTATGTTTATGGAATTATCTGATGATCTGAAGGGCGATGTAGACTTCGGCGATATGTCTTATGACGAACTTTGTAAATTGGCCGAAAGCGATGGCGATGTATATGACAAGATCCAAGAACGTCTTGGTATGGCTATAAATAGTTCTAGCTTCCGCGAGACGCAGTTGGATGGTAATCATAAGGCGTTATTTATGCGTTCGGCAACGTATCCGGGCGAGCAAGTTACTTACGAAAAGACGGAAGGTGTTTACGACACGATTGATACTACTGGTAAAACAATTATTGCAATGGACGTTCTTGATAAGGACGGCAGCGTGATTGATACGCAGTATTTCTTGGAAGAGTGCGGCAACTTGATTGTTGATGGCGTTGAAGGCATTAAGAGTATTGAGGAATCGACTCCAACACCGGAGCCGGAACCAACTCCAACTCCGACCCCAACTCCGGAACCAACTCCAACTCCGACCCCAACTCCGGAACCGACTCCAACTCCGACCCCAACTCCGGAACCGACTCCAACTCCAACCCCAACTCCGGAACCAACTCCAACTCCGACCCCAACTCCGGAACCAACTCCAACTCCGACCCCAACCCCGGAACCAACTCCAACTCCGACCCCAACCCCGGAGCCAACTCCAACTCCAACCCCAACTCCGGAACCGACTCCAACTCCAACCCCAACCCCAACCCCGGAATTGGAGGGGAAGAATGAAGATGCTGAGGCTGGTCATGGCAATAAGGAAGAAAACGACATACTTGGTTCTGGTCCGGTGACTACACCGACTACTCCAGATTCTGAATTCGACAAAGAAACTGGTAACTTTGGTGGCAAGAAAGCCGATGATCCGGTGCCAATACCTGATGAACTATTGGATGAAAATGGGAATTATCAGGCTCCAACCGAGTTACATGAGGCCTTAGATCCTACAGAGATCCATCATGAAGATGGTACTGATGCTCAAGATACTCTCGATAATCATGAGCAAGATGGTGGCGCAGGTGGCGAACACACTGGCGGCGATGTCAATACTGGCACCGTTGGTACGATAGGTGTAGCTGGCGGCGAAGGCGGCGAAGGCAGTGGCGAAACTGGCGGCGAAGGCAGTGGCGAAACTGGCGGCGAAGGCAGTGGCGAAACTATCTTTGGCGATGATGGTACTGGTGTGTCGGCGGAAGATATTCAAGCCGCAAAGGCGGCTGAGCCTGAACAGAAAGAGACTCAGGGAGCTGCTGATGAAGCTTTAGCGCCATCACAAAAAGAAAACAAGGAGAGAACTGAAGACGTCGAGGGCCGAGTTGATGCGGCCGGAGACGCTGCCTATAGTGAAGTAATCTCTAGTGGTGGCACCGAGGAAGAAGCCGAGGGTGCAAAGAAGGATGCCGAAGATGAAGCTAGAGCCAGTATTGATGTAGAAGAAAATCAGGGCAAGGATGCCAAAGATTTCGGCGATGGCTTCTTTGATCTGGTGAGTGAAGATGATAATCCTGATGTAGAGCCGCACATCTATGGCGACGGCGAAAACGGTGGCGATGTCGGCGAAGGCGGCGTCGAATAAATTAATCTAGGTTTGTAAAACAAAAAGGAGTAACAAACATGCTAAAACAAACAAATATCAAATTTAAACGGAGATTGATGCTTGCAGGTCTTGTGGCGCTAGCGATTACGTTCCTAGTGCCAGCCGCGGCTACATTCGCGTATGGTCCAGAACGCCAGACCTATACGAATGATGTACCGGCTGATCATGTAACATTCAACTCTATCACGAATAACGCCGCAATTGGCGATGAGCGAAATTTCGTTCGTATTCGTGAATACAACTCTGGCAACAAGTTCGCCGATGAGGTGAAGGTTGTTCCTGGTAAGGAATATGAAGTATATATTTATTACCACAACAACGCTGCCTCGAATTTGAATGCGAGTGGCAAAGGTATTGCGAATGGTGTTCGCATTACTACCAACTTCGATTCAACGTTGAACGCTTCTAAGAAGGCAACGGTGACGGCGTTTATTAATGCGACGGATGCAATTCCAGCTCGTATCTGGGATGAGGCGTATCTGACGACAGATTCTACCTCAAACGTAGTATTGCACTATGTGAATGCCAGTGCGGTAATTCATAATGGCGGTAAAACAAATGGCACGATATTGTCGACTGATCTTTTCGGCGATGATACGAAAGGTGATGGTCAATACATCGGTGTGAATGTCATGGATGGGCGTTTGCCAGGTTGTGCCGAATATTCTGGCTATATTACTTATCGTTTACGTGCCGAACAAATCGGTGCCAAAGTAAGTAAAACTGTATCGCTGGATGGCCAAACGTTCTATGAGAGCGTAACTGCGAAACCAGGCGATACGATTACTTATCGTGTAGAGTTTTTGAACTCTGGTACGGTCGATTTAACGAATGTTGGTTTTCATGATGTATTGCCAGCAGGCGTAACCTTGGTACCTGGTACGACTAAGTTGTATAACTCTTCGCATCCAGAAGGCTTAACCATGAAAGACATTATTGGCCAAAACGGTTTCAATACTGGTCTTTATGGTGGTAAAGCTAATGCTACTTTGATTTATCAAGTTAAATTGAATAGCGATATCGTAGCGAATGGCGTGTGTGGCACCAATTCGTTTGTCAATAAGATCTACGTAACTTATGATCAGGGCGAGATTGCCGATACTTCTACCTTGAAAGTAGAGCGTGGATGTACGAAAGATGAAGAACCTGGTGAAGAGCCAACCTCTTTGCCAAAAACCGGTCCAGGCGAAGTAATGCTCGCTATCGTTGCGGCTACCTGTGTGATTGTGGGAATTGTATATTGGTATCATAGCCAAAAAGAAGTCGAAATGCTCCAAAACGCTTCTGCTGGCAAAGCCAAGAAATCCAAAAAATAAACTGCATAGTAATTAGCTCCTTTTGAATAAAAATGTGCGTCGGTCTGGGTATCCCGATGCACATTTTTTCTAGTTCCGAACAATATAATTATCGTTTTTACGACGTTGAGGTTCAGACTTGATTTTTTAGGTGTTTTTTGATATAATGGCGCAAGTAATAAAAGGAATTTTATGAAGAAAGCAGTCGTAAAGATCGGCGGCAAGCAATATATTGTGGCCGAGAAAGAGACCCTCCGTGTGGACCTCCTCCCGGAAGGAACTAAAGATCTCACTTTAGACGCTTTGCTCGTAATGGACGGCGATAAAACCACCGTTGGTGAACCAACCGTTAAAGGAGTAAAGGTTAAAGCGAAGGTCGTAAACGAAAAAGTTGCTGGCGACAAAGTTCGCATTATCCGCTATCACGCCAAGAAACGCGTTCACACGGAAACTGGTCATCGCCAAAAATACTCCGAAATCGAAATCGTGAGCATTGCTTAATAAAAAATCTCCCGTAAAAAGGGAGATTTTTTTGCGCTTATGTTATTATTAATAGTATGAATGTGGTATTAGGTGTAATTTTAGGCCTGCTTGCGTTGGTGGTATTGGTGACTGCGCATGAATTTGGGCATTATATAGCGGCTCGTAAAAATCGGGTTGAAGTAGAAGAGTTTGGAATTTGTTTCCCGCCGCGTGCGCTTGCTTGGCGTAAAGTTAACGGTAAATGGCGCCGCCTAAAAAAGAAAGAATGGGATAACCCGCCTGGAGAGGGAACTATTATTTCATTAAACTGGTTGCCAATTGGTGGTTTTTGTCAGATGAAAGGCGAAAATGATGACGCGACAGCAAAAGGCAGTTTTGGCAAAGCCCGTTTTTGGGGTAAGACAAAGATACTATTTGCTGGCGTAATAGCGAACTGGATTGTGGCGGCTATTATTTTTACGGCCTTAGCCTTTATCGGTATGCCGCATTTTATGGAAAACCAGTTTGAAGTTGATTCTGATACGGATATTTATATAACGAAACCGGTTACACTCGATGAAGTAATGGCTGAGAGTCCAGCGGAAGAAGCGGGCTTGCAGGTCGGCGACGTTATCACGGCGATGCGTATCATTAAGTGCGACAACGATGAATGCACCTCTGGCATCAATGAGCGTTATGAGATTATGGTGCCGGAAGATTTGCTTGCTTTTGACGAAAAATATGCCGGTGAGATTGTTTATGTTTCATACACGCGTGACGGCAATCCGATGACGACAGAAGTTAAGCTTAACGGTGCGGACGAAGAATATATATTAGGCGCTGCAATTAGCGGTGATCGGCTTTATATGAGCTCATGGAGCGCGCCAATTGTGGGTATTGGTACAACTATTCAACTGACTGGTGAAACATTTAAAGGCGTAGGACAACTGTTTGTTAATCTATTTCAGGGTTTAGCTAAGCAGATTAATGTTGATTCTAGTGTACGCGAGAGTGGCGCGAAAGATTTAGAGGCGGCAGGAGATTCAGTTACTGGTCCGGTTGGTATTGTAGGTATTCTTTTCCCAAACATGGTGCAGATGGGCGGACGCGGAGTTTTGTTCTTAATTGCGCTCATTTCCGTGTCGTTGGCTTGTATGAATATTTTGCCGATACCGGCTTTGGACGGTGGGCGCTGGTTGATGATTGCAATTGCGCGTTTACGTAAAAAGAAATTGTCTAAGGCCACCGAAGAAAAGATTGTGACACGCTCGTTTATTGTGATATTGATTTTGGCGGTTATTATTACCGTGCTTGATATTATGAGGTTCTTCTAATGCCGGAAAAAAGAAAGCAAAAGACGAACAAGCGCGAACGTTCGGCGATAGAGAATTTCAAAAAGAAATTAGAAGCAAAGGCGAAACAGAGTAAACAGTGGCGGATTGGATTAACTTTGGCTTGGGCGTTTTTGGTGATGCTTTGGGTCTGGATCATGGTAATACCAATCCAGTACCTTTGCGCGTTCTTGATTGTGAAGATGGACTTGCCGGTTTCAGATACGGCGCTACAAGCTATATTTACGGGCGTGGTTTATGCAGTTTCGTTGGTTTTGACCATTTTAGTACCTTGGAAGATATTAGGCATGAAAACTACGCGCGACGAGATTGGATTGCGCGGCTTACCGACTTGGACAGATATGTTGCTTGCTCCAGTGGCTTTTATAGCTTTCATGGTTTTGAGTACATTCTTATTGATGGCGCTGCAGGCGATTGCGCCAAATGTAAACTGGGAAGAAGCCCAGAATGTCGGTTTTAATGGTATCTATACGCAGTTTGATTATATTTTGGCATTTGTATGCTTAGTAGTTTTAGCGCCGATTTGCGAAGAAATAATATTTCGCGGATGGCTTTACGGTAAAATGCGCCGTAGAATGTCGGCAGTTCCGGCAATATTGTTAGTTTCGTTGCTATTTGGTATTGTGCATGGTCAATGGAATGTAGGTGTAATTGTGTTTACGATGAGTATTGCGATGTGTATTCTACGTGAGCTCACGGGAACGATTTATAGTGGCTTATTAGTGCACATGATTAAAAATGGCATAGCTTTTTATGCGTTATTTGTGAATCCAGCTTTTGGTGGTGCGGCGGTCGGAATGTTCCTATTGGCATTGTGAGAGAAGCCGCTCCAGATGAGAGCGGCTTTTTGATGCTATAATAATGGTATTATGCCGGAGTTGCCAGAGGTTGAAACTATACGTCGTGGCTTGGATAAGTTTATAGTGGGGCAAACGATCCGAGAGGTGCATATTTTGTGCGAAAAGAGTTTTCGGGGCAGCAAGGCATATATTGAAGGGCAAAAGATTGTTAAGATTGATCGTAGGGGAAAAGCTCTGCTAATCCAGCTGGCAAACAATATGTGGATGATGATTCATTTGCGTATGACTGGACAGCTGATTTATGTGGGGGATGAAAAATTTGCAGCCGGTCATCCGGATGGCGGTTTCGTAGAAAAAATGCCAGGACGCCATACGCGAGTGTATTTTGATTTTGATAATGGCGCTCAGTTGTTTTTTAATGATCAGCGTAAGTTTGGTTTTATTGCCGCAATGGACGAGTTAAGTTTGGCATCTGACCCATTTTTAACAAAGCTTGGTCCAGAACCGTGGAACATGGAGTCTGATGCGTTCTATGAGATGTTGCAGCGCCACAAAAATTCTCCAGTTAAGGCAGTGATATTAGACCAGAGCAATATTGCGGGTGTAGGAAATATTTATGCCGATGAGGGGTGTTATTATGCCAGTATTTTGCCATGGCGGCGTTGTGGTGATATTGATCGTAGCGAGGCGGCGAAGCTATTAGAGGGGTTAGCGACCGTAATGCAGCGTTCAATAGATAGTGGCGGTTCAACGATGAAAGATTATGTGCGAGCCGATGGCACGAAGGGCAGTTATTTGGAGAAGTTTGCGCAAGTGTTTCGGCGAGAAGGGCTAGAATGTCCGCGCTGTGGGGGGATAATCGAAAAAACACGTACGGCTGGGCGTGGTACGCATTATTGTAAGGGGTGCCAGAAATGATAAAAATCTTTTATGGCAATGATAGAGCTAAGGTGCAAGAGGCAGTCAAACGCCTATTTGGTGATAGCTACGAAACGATAGAGGCAGAAAACATTACACGCGCTGATATGGATACGGTTTTTCGTGGCACATCGCTGTTTGGTGATGTGCGCAAGATATTAGTAAAAAGCCTAGACGAAAATAAAGAATGTTTTAATGTGCTTGAGCAATATCTTGATACTCCGCATGAAATTGTGATTTGGCTGAATGGGCTCGATCGGCGCTCGGTGGTCTATAAAACCATGGCGAAAGATAAACGCGTAGAGATAAAAGAATTTACTTTACCAGAGGTGCGTGAGAAATTTTATACTTTTAAGATTTTTGATGAAGCAGTGGCTGGGCATAGTGAGAGAGCGTTAAAAATGTGTACTGAAGTAGAAATGGTAGACGATCCATATATGACTTTAGGGGCTTTTGCTGCTTCGGCATATAAAAAGTTAGAGTTAAGACAGCGTAACGCATCAGAAATAATCAAGATTTTGGCGAAAACCGATTCCGACATGAAGCGGACCGGCATAGATGGCTGGAAATTAATAAAGAAAGCCTTGCTAGAGATTGCGGCATTATAGCAAGAGCGTGATAAGATAATAATATGAAGAAATCGTTATTGACAATATTAGCTAGTCTAGGAATGATAACGGCCGTTATGGCGGTTTATTATTTTGTGCACATGGTGATTGTTGGCGATTTTATTAATGGTTTTACGGCTGGCACTAGTTATGCGGTATGCATGCTGTGTGGGGCCTTGATCAGCTTTTTGATTGCTTATACCGTAAAAACAAATCGGAATAATACAGATGATAGAAACCAAATAACGGCAATGATTATTATTGTTTTATTAGGCGCAGTAATTTGCGCGACGATATCCGTGTGGGGAATTGGTGAACATTTGCCGATAGTAATTGGCTATTATTTGCAGACGGCGATATTATTGGCGATAATGATAGCTTTGAGACTGGGCTATCGCGGAAAGCATTAGAAAATCCGCTAGGCGTGCGAGAACCGAGAGACGAACCTAGCGGATTTTTGTTGAGATAGACGCGCAGCAAGAAAAGAAAGACAAGGACTTTTCAGAAATGTTTTTAAAGAGCGAAAGCTATAAAACTGCGTCGCCTGACTAGAACTATATAGTAAAGTAAAAAATCGCCAAGCATTAGTTTAATAGTTTTTCAAAAATAAAAATATCTCCACCTAAGTGGAGATATTAATGAATCTATAATGATTAGGCAGCGTGAACTTCGACACGAGTGCGTGGCACGCTTTTACCAGAAAAATGATTCTTCTTGGTCTTTACGAAGACAACCTTGCCGTCGATAGCGGCATGGATAGTGAAGTTGCGGCTCATGAAAGTGCCAGGGCCGGCAAGCTTAGTAGCGCCGGTTTGGCGAACGAGAACTTCACCAGTCTTGACTTGCTGACCACCGAAGCGCTTGACGCCAAGTCGTTGGCCGGCATTGTTGTGTAGGTTTTTGCTGGTACCGCCAGCTTTGACATGTGACATACTACTTTTTCCTTAATACTATTATTTGACGCGCAACGATTTGGTCCTCTCGGAAATACAAGAGGTCATCGTAAGACGCATAACGATACTTTATGGCATTATATCCCAATTTATCTAAATCGTCAAGGATATTTACCCCTTGATAAATGCCCTCGGCTCGCTTCCAAGCGGGGGTGGCGAGTGCCAGAGTGGCACCAGACGGGATTTGGCCGTGGATATTCTTCAGAAAAGCAGTTAGGAGATCCTTGGCTTGGCCTTGAAATTCGCGGAATTTTACTTCGCCAGGGATGCTGGAGAGCGGGCGACCGAGATAGATTTCAGATGCGACATAATCAATAGGCTTAGTCCATTTATGGTCAGTAGCGTCGCCAACTTCGAGGCGCAGCTTGGGCGCGGATTGTTTTTGAAGGCGAGGGGTACGCTCGGTAATCCAATCAAGATTTTTTTGGCTATATTGGATCATTTTTTCAGATAAGTCAGTACCGTAGGCGGAAAGCCCTATTAGAACGGATTCTTGGAGGATGACGCCGGTACCGCAGAATGGATCTAGCACGGTGCCAGTTTTGGCGCCGTTAGTGGCTAGGTTAATGAGGATTTGGGCGAGTTTGGGTGGCAACATGCCGACAAAAGCGTCGCGAGCGGGGCGATTGAAGTCGCGCTTGGCGTATGAAGTGATGTTCTGAGTGCCAATAGAGATGGCAGTATATTTGCCATACTTTACGATTTCAATGTGGTTGGTTTTTTCGCCGAGTTGATTATGGTGAGAAGTGGCGGAAGGGAGGACGGAATTTTTGCCGTTTGGCACGAGGCGAACGTTACGTCCATGGCGTTTGAGCATGTTCTTATACTTGAGCGCAAGCTCCCAAGTCTTGCGCGGATTGGCGTGGGTAGAGTAGTCGGAAATACCAAGAGTAATTTTGCCTTCGGGAAAGTTGGCGAGATAATCTTGGATTGGCTCATCGATAAGCTGCGCAGCTTTTAGGGAGCCACCGAGACGATCGAGCTGTACGCTGTTCGTAGTAACGAGCGCGAGGTTCGGCGCAATCTGTTTAACTTTGTCGGCCGAAAAAACAGCCTCGAGTTCGGCGAGGGAAATTTTGGGCTCACGTCCGAGTACCATTAGATAATTCATATGCTATAATTTTACCATATGTTTAAGAAGATTCTGAGCGCGGTTACCCTAGTTTTAATCGCATTTATCGCCTATAAGGCTTTCAGCGCACCGGCGCCAGGCGATATGACTGGCATGACGATGTTTGAGGCGACATTAGCGTCTCTAAATGATATGAATGGTTGGGTGCTATTGTTGTTAATACCGGAGCAGCTTTTTATGTATTACGCGGCAGGCAAAATCTATTTTGCTTTTTTGCAGCAGCGTAAGGGTTTTAAAATTTCTCAGGGTAAATTGACACGCATTTCGCTAGAAATTAACTTCATGAACCATGCGATTCCGTCTGGCGGTATGAGCGGTCTGGCTTATCTGGTATGGCGTCTAAAAGAGTACAATGTCACCGCAGGCCAGATTAGCTTCATCCACATTTTGCGTTACGGCATTTGCGCACTTGCGAATGCGGTGCAGACGGTAATAGCGATTGTGATTATTATCCTTACTGGACAGCTAGTGGCCGGCGGCACATGGGCGCTTTTGTTGGCGGCCGGTATTGCGCTTGGCGTGATTGGCTTGATTGTGGTGGCGTGGTTAATAGTGCGTAAACAAAAGAATGTAGATTGGTTGTCGGCAACGGCGACGAAGTTTATAAATAAGATTGTTCGAAAAGTTTCGCGCGGCAAGAAGCGCAAGTTTTTGAAAGAAGAAGATGTTACGCGTTTTTTCGGCGATTTGCGGGCAGACTACTTGCAATTAAAGAGTAATCGTCGGATCTTATGGAAGCCATTTATGTGGGGCTTCATCTATTCATTCTTAGAGCTGGCGACTTATTGGGTGGTTGGTTGTGCGATGGGGCATCCAGAGATTTTGCCGCAGATTATGATAGCGGAAGGTGTTGGCAGCGTAGTTGGCACAGTACTAGTTACGCCGGGTGGCGTAGGCGGCTACGAGGCGGCCTTTATTGCCGTCCTAGTGGCAACTGGCGTACCGCTCCATGTTTCGACGATTACTGTGATCGTGACGCGTGTCTGTGTGCTTCTGGGTACGATTGTTTGCGGCTTTATCCCGTATCAGATGGCATTGTTGAGTCGGCCGGATAGATTTGATGCAAAGAAAGTCGAACAAGAGATTGCTAAAGAGAATGCTGAAGCGGCAGCTAAAGCTGTAGATAAGAAGAAGTAGATGGAACCAACGCAGGTTTATAGCGTTTCGGATTTTCAAGCGGTCTGTAATCAGATAATGGAGACCGCTTTTTCGGGCGTCGTAATTGAGGGTGAGGTGGCAAGTTTTAAGGTAAACCAAGGGAAGTTCGTGTTTTTCGATCTGAAGGATGAACAATCAAGTATCGGCTGTTTTATGATGAAGTTCGCCTTGCGCTTTCCGCTTGAGGATGGGATGAAAATTCGAGTGCGCGCTGTGCCGAAGCTGACGAATTGGGGGAAGTTTTCGTTAACCGTGCAAACTATAATGCCGGTAGGTGAGGGGAGTTTAAAGAAGAGTTTTGAATTATTGAAGAAGAAACTTGGCAATGAAGGTCTGTTTGCGCCGGAGCGGAAACGTCCATTGCCGATACCGATTGTGAAGATTGGGGTAATATCAAGCACGCAGGCGGCAGGGTATGCGGATTTTTGTAAGATATTGAATGAACGTTGGGGTGGTCTAGAAGTACAAGTAGCGCATTGCCAGGTGCAGGGCATGGTGGCGGCGGATCAGATTATAAAGGCACTCAATTTCTTTAATGAGCGTAGCGAAGTGCAAGTGATAGCAATAATTAGAGGTGGCGGTTCGGCTGATGATTTAGCAGTGTTTAATGATGAGGCTTTAGTGCGGGCGGTGGCGGCTTCGAAGATTCCAGTAATAACGGGAATCGGGCACGAAGTAGACGAGAGCCTCTGTGATTTAGCGGCAGACATAGTGGCTTCGACGCCGTCGAATGCGGCGCAGATGTTGACGCGTGATCGACGCGAGGTGATAGCGAACTGTCGTTCAGAAGTGAATCGAATAAATAATTTGCTCAATACTAAGATAGATGAGATTATCGCCCAAAACAGAGGTGAAGTAGGTCGGGTTGAACAACAAATTGTTGTAAAAATAACCACACTGGAACAGGAAGTAATCGCTCAAACTAAAATATTAGCGCAATTAAATCCAGAAAATGTATTAGCGCGTGGCTATGCGCTAGTAACGGGCGATATTGATATTGGAAATGTTGTAAAAATAACAACATTTAAACAAGATTTTACGGCAAAGATTGAGAATATAAGCGAAAGGAGACGGTAAATGGCACAAAAAACGGAGAATATTAGTGAAAAAATCGATAGATTAAAGACTGGCGTTGATTGGTTTTATTCGGATGACTTTAAATTAGACGAAGCAAGTGAAAAATATAAGGGATTAACTAAGCTGGCTAAGGAAATTGAGGCCGATTTGCAGAATTTGAAGAATGAAATTAAGGTGATAGAGGAAGATTTTAGCAAGTAGTTGAGGCAAATATCTTGCGAAAACGCTCAAGCTAAAATATAATCGTATCATGGACCAGAATTGGAATAATGCAAATGGGCAAGCGCCGGCGGGTGGTGCGGCTGCGATGCCAAATCCATCGATGCCAAATCCATCGATGCCAAATCAACCTTTGCCACCTATAAATCCAGCAATGGGCGTTCCTACTGCGCCGATGGCGATTGAGCGCAAAGGCTCAGTGGTAGAGACGATTATCTTGGTGATTGTTTGTTTAATTGCAGCAGCAGCGATTGTGGTGGCGGTGATTTTCTTCATGCAGTGGCGCGACTTAAAGACGGATGCTGATTTTAAGACAAATGAAGCGGTTGCGGCCGCCGTTAAGGAGACGCAGGAAACCGATAATGCGCGCTTTGCCGAAGAGCAAAAAGAACCTCGTCAGCAATTTTGTGGTCCAGCCGACTATGGTTCTGTTTGTTTCTATTACCCAAAGACTTGGAGCGTCTATATAGAGGCCGATGCGCGTAATAATAGCGATTTTAAAGCTTATTTTGCGCCAAAGCAGGTGAATCCAATTAAAGAAAGCGATTCGCGTTATGCATTGCGTTTCACGATTTACAACAAGCAATACGAGGATGTAGCCAAGACTTATCAGCGTAAAGTCGAAAAAAGTGAAATGGCTTATAGGACTTGGAACTCTGATAATAACAAAATGACTGGTGCTCTGTACGAAGGTCAGATCGATAAACAGATTAGAGGTATGGTGCTTCTAATTAAAGTTAACGATAAGACCGTGCTGTTGCAGGCTGATGCAGATACCTTCCGTAGCGACTTTGAAGCTTTGATTACTACTTTGCGTCGCAATTCTTAATAGTGTAAAATAGGGGGCATGGAGAGTGAGGTATATAGTGCTAGTTTTGAGGCTAGTCAATCTGATGGATTGACGGCGGATTCTAGCACTATTGTGGTGGCGCACGAGTTGAAAGCGCCACTTAGCCTCATGCGACAATTGGCTTTGTCACTTGATTATGAAGATTCTTTAGTGGGGGCGCGTGAGGTGGGGCATCAGATTGTAGCGACCTCAGATCGGGCGCTACGCCAAGTTGAGGATTTGACGCGGATTGCGCGGTTAGATGACGCGTTGTTCGAGATGGAGCCTGTTAATCCGCGCATTGTTTGTGATGAGGTGGTGGCGGAGCTTTGGAAGTTGTTTCAATTTAACCGGCGCGAATTGCAATTGGATTATCGGAATAAGCGTCATCTTGCGGTGGCGAATCGTCAGTTGTTGTATTCGGTAGTTTATAATTTTTGTTTAAATGCAATGAATTACGGTGGCGAAGAGTTGCCAAGCCGGGTGTCGGTTTATGATCGCCAGAATAGAATTCGAATTGATGTACGGGATTTTGGTCCGACGGTGCCGACTAAGGTCTGGCGCGAAATAAAAAATGGTTTCGTGAAAAAGCCAGTAGAGATAGCGATGCGGCCAGGTTCAAGCGGTTTGGGGCTCTATATTGCGGCGAAGTTTGCGAATTATATGAATGCGGATTTTGGACTAGTGCGGCATCGCGATGGCACGAGTTTTTATATTGATTTACCGATAAGTAGACAGTTGAGTTTCGTATGATTTTAGTCGTGGAAGATGATCGCGGGTGGGAGGCCTACTACCGCCGGATTTTGAAGGGGCATGATTTGGTGTTTTGTCACGATGGGATTGCGGCAATTAATGAAATGGATATTACATCACCGGATTTGGTGATTTTGGATATTTTATTAATTGGCCCAACTGGCTTTGCGGTATTAAATGAGATGCGAAGCTATCCTGAACTCGCCGAGGTGCCAGTAGCGATTATTTCAAGTGTGAAGTTGAAAGATAAAATAGCGGCACAATATGGTGTCGTGGCAGCTTTCGATAAAGGTGAATTAGATCCGAGTGACGTATTGGCGTTAGCAAAGGAGTATGATGGCAAAAAATCCGCGTGATTTACGGACGGAGGCGATTGTGTTGCGGCGCACGGATTATGGTGAGGCGGATCGAATTTTGCAGTTATTGACGCCGGAAGGCAAAAAGAGTGTGGTGGCGAGGGGTGTGCGGCGCGAGAAATCAAAACTAGCGGGCGGGATTGAATTATTCAGCGTGTCGGAGGTGGTAATTCATGAGGGCAAAGGTGAGTTGGGAATTTTGACTGGTGCAAAGTTGCTTGAATATTACGATGCGTTCGTGAAGGATATTGAATTGATTGAGATGGGAGGCACGATGATGCGGAGCGTAAGTGCACGAGCGGAACAGATTGAGTCTCCGGAATTTTATCGGATTTTAAAACAATCTCTCCAGGTGATGCAAAAACATGCGGGCGAAGAATCACGTTGGAAGGATATCTTGCGAGCGTGGTGGGGGATAAATTTGACACGCGCTTCGGGTGAAGAAATGAATTTAAATTTTGATACGGATGGCGAAAAGCTAGTAATTGATGGCAGCTATTATTGGGATGAAGAGAATGCGGCGCTTGGTAAGGCAAAAGCGGGGCGAATTCGGGCGGATCATATTAAGATGATGCGCTTAATGGCAGCTGGGCCGGCGGAATTAAGCATGAAAGTCCAGGGCGCGGATGATTTGATCGATGAAGTATTGTATGTGGCGCGCTGTGTAGAAAAGGCGACTAAAATTTAAGGCCCCGCGGATGCGGGGCCTCTTTTTAAGCAGAATAATAGGGCCAAATAAAACGGTGGTCGTCGACGATGAATCTGAGTTCCTTGCCGAGATAGTCGGCGACTTTGGCGGGGACACTGTAAGCTTTGGGCCAGCTAGGAAAAAAGAATGATTCGTTAAAATCGTCACTGACGGTATACTCGACGGTAAGATATCGCTTATCGATGTTGAACGAGATGCGCTGAATCATGGTTACGTGTTGTATGATTTTATTCGCGACAATGAGAGCACGCTTTTTGTCGATGTCGATTTTATCGGCAAACATGACGGCGGCATCGACGAGATTGTTGATTTCATTGCAGTCACTGTGAACTTCAATGGCGTGACAGATGATTTCGATGTCAGCGGTACTGAGTGGGCGATCTTCGCCGAAATGGGATTCGAGATAGGCGCGGGCCATGCAAGAACTAATGTGGGCGTGCTGGAAATCGCCGCAGATGATACCGATATCATGCAAGAGGCCGGCGGTGTCTGCTAATACGATTTCGGTATGACTGCCGCCGGCGCAATCAACGAAGTTTGCGGCGATACGTGAGACGTTTTTCCAATGATTAATGCCGTGATCGCAGCCGAATTTAACATCATCTTTAATCGTGAGGTTGTCCGCGAGCTTGCCCCAAGCGCGCCATTCGGGGTCATTTAGGATACGTCTATGCAGTTGATCGGTAAAGACCATATGAATCACCTCCAATCTGATTATTCTACTTTTTAAAGTGCGTAGAGTGATTATATCTTAAATAGTGGTATAATGGAAACATGAACGAAATCACATACTTGACTGGTATTGGTGTTTTGAAGGGCGGCCTTCGGGCCTAGTTTTCTTGTGACTCTGAGAGCAAAAAATGGGGGATAATCTTTTAAATAAAAGGAGCTAATATGGCAAAAATGGAAGATATTGTTAGTTTATGTAAACGGCGTGGTTTCATCTGGCAGGGGTCGGATGTCTATGGCGGGATGGCTGGTACTTGGGATTTTGGTCCGCTTGGCGTAATGCTAAAGAAAAAAGTTATGGATGCTTGGTGGAAATATTGGGTAGAAGATCGCGAAGATATGTATGGTATCGATGCAGCGATTATTATGAACCCACAAGTTTGGCAGGCTTCTGGCCACACCGAAACTTTTAATGATCCGCTCGTAGAATGCAAAGACTGTCATAATCGTTTCCGCGCTGATAAGATTGCGGATGGTATCTCCGAGCATGTTACTACTGAAGAATTCCAAGCACTAAAGGTTAAATGTCCAAATTGTGGTAAGACTAATTGGTCTGAGATTAAACAATTTAATGGGATGTTTACGACAAGTGTTGGTACTGATCCGGACAATATTGCGTATTTGCGTCCAGAAACAGCACAGGGTATTTTTACAAATTACCGCAATGTGGTAGATACGATTTATCCAGATTTACCTTTTGGTTTGGCGCAACAGGGTAAGGCTTTTCGCAATGAGATTTCGCCACGCGATTTTATTTTCCGCTCACGCGAATTTTCGCAGATGGAAATTGAGTATTTCGTTGATCCAACCACTTGGGAAGAAAACTTCGATAGATTGCTTGCAGGTTGTCATGATTTTCTTGAGAACAAGATGGGTTTGAAAGCAGAAAATATCCATGAATTAGATGTGCCAGCCGAGGATCGTGCGCATTATTCGAAACGCACAATTGATGTGGAATTTGATTATCCAATTGGCTGTGAAGAGTTGATGGGTATTGCTTATCGTACAGATTTCGACCTTGGCAATATTCAGCGCGTAAGCGGCAAGAATATGGAATATACCGTCAAGGGCACGAATAAACGCTTTATTCCGCATGTGATTGAGCCATCAATTGGCGTAGAGCGTTTGATTATGGCGGTGTTATGCACGGCTTATACCGAAGATGAAGTTAATGGCGAAAAACGCACGCTTCTTAAATTATCAGAGGAGCTTGCGCCATATCGCTTTTGTGTGTCGCCACTCCTAAAAAACAAGCCAGAGCTAGTGGCAAAGGCGAAAGACGTTTATGATGCTTTGCGTAAGAAATATGGCAATGTGACTTGGGATGATTCGGGTAATATTGGCAAGCGCTATCGCAAGCAAGACGAAATCGGTACGCCAAAGTGTATAGTGATTGATTTCGATACCTTGGAAGATGATACTGTGACGGTGCGCGATCGCGATACGACGGAACAGGTGCGCGTAAAGATAAACGAATTGTAAGATGAAGCAGAAGGCAAAGCTAGCAAAAACGAAAATTTGGGTGCCCATTGTGGCGGCAGCAGTTTTCGCCTTGCTGGCTTGTCTAAACTTACGGACGGCGATTTGGTACGATGAGGCTTATTCGGCCTACATTATTAGGGGTAATTTTGCGCAAATATGGAATATGACATCGATTGATGTGCATCCGCCGTTTTATTATTTTTGCCTGAAAGTTTGGTCGTTGATTTTTGGCACGTCAGATATTGCACTGCGCTCGATGAGTGTGTTTTTTGCGGCAATGGGCATTGTTTTGGCTTACTTTTTATTGAAACGTTGGTTTGGCGAAAAAGCGGCCGCGTGGGGCAGTTTTGGGCTGAGTTTGGCGCCACTTTTGATGCGTTATAGCCAAGAAATGCGCATGTATGGCTTAGTGTTTGCGATAGTCATGGGCGCGACGCTTGTGTTAGATATTGCGCTGAAAACAAAAAGCAAAAAGGCTTGGCTTGGCTATGCTTTGCTAATTTGCTTGGGTATGTGGACGCATTATTTTACCGCGTTGGCGTGGTTGGCGCACGTAGTATATATAGTTTACTATTTTGTGAAAAATGGGCTTCAGAAGGCCGTATTTTGGGCTTATCCATTGGCAGTGGGGCTGTTTTTGCCATGGATACCATTTTTCTTAAAGCAATCAGATAGTGTGCAACAGGGTTTTTGGATTCCACCGGTTACATTTGAAACACCAACGAGTTTTATAACAGAGACCTTATTGTTTCACGATGCGGCGGCGACTATCGGTTGGTTAGTGCCATTGGTTGTTGCAATAGTAATAATGATAGTTTGGCTGCTAATTAAAAGTTGGCGCAAACTTGAGAAAGAGCAGCGTAAAAACTTTGGTTTTCTTGTGACGATGATTGTGGTGCCGCCAGCTATTTTAATGCTTATTTCGCTGGAGCCATTTCAACCAACTTATATGATTCGTTATGTGGCCTATGCAGCAAGTTTATTGTGGGTGCTGATTAGTTTATTAATCTTTTGGGGTAAGGAGCAGGGGCATAAAGTTCTGGCAATTGTAACTACGGTATTAGTATTGATTTGCGCTAGCATAGGTATTACGAAGGTGGATACTCGCACGGAGCCGGGCGACCAAAATGCGCGCGCTACTATGGCGATAATATCAACCGAGAAAGCGCCGGTCTTGATTCATGTTTCGTCGATGCATTACTATGATTTGCTATTCTATGAAACAGCCAAGAATCCGGCCTATGTGGTAGACGTGAACTTTGAATGGGGTTCGCTAGAACCGATGCGAGAGTATAAGATAAACCATCTTGAAGATAAAGAAGAATTTGCGACTAAGCAGGATGGCTTTTGGACGATCATAGAACCAGAAGTGAATGAGATGGGCGAGCGCTTAGTTGAATTATATGAGTTTGAAGGTTTCACGCCAGACACACGTTACGATGATGGCGTGTTTGTGGCGACATATTACAGTAAAAATAATTAATATTACTTTTTAGATTTTTTCTCGTTTTTCTCAGCTTTGATTTCTGAGGCAGAGGCGGCCGCAGAGGCTTTCTTTTCTTCGAGTCGCTTTTCTTTAGGTGATTTTTTATCTTTTTTAGTTTTATCCTCTTTGGGTTTTGGGCTGAAATCGGGTAGGATTGAGCGTAGCTGGCTGACGAGTTTATGTCGAGCGTGGCCAGAAAAGACTTTGTCGAGCCAGCCTGGGTTTGGTTGGCTGTTTTTCTGAGTAATAATTTCAACGACGTCGCCTTGTTGGAGTTTAGTTTTAAGATCAACCATTTTGCCATTAACGATAGCGCCGGTACAGGTGGCGCCAATTTCGCTGTGTAGGCGATAGGCGAAATCGAGTGGCATAGAGCCTTTTGGTAGGTCGATAATGTCGCCTTTCGGAGTGTAGACGAAGATTTTGTCGGCAAATAGATTGAGCTTGAGTTTGCGAGTGTCAACTTTTTCGCCGGAAGCAAGCTTGGCGGTAGTTTCTTGAAGTTCGCGAATCCAGAGTAAGTTGCTGGGGAGTTTACTGACGCGACCTTCAGCGTAATCGGATGTAAGCTTTTGTTCATTGTAGAAAAAGGTGGCGGCTAACCCGCGCTCGGCATATTCGTGCATTTCATTAGTGCGGATTTGAAATTCAACAATCTGTTTATCATTCGTGATGACGGTAGTATGGAGTGATTGATAGCCGTTTTGTTTTGGCATGGCGATGTAGTCTTTTACGCGACCGTCCATAGGGCGGAAAAGGGAATGAATGATGCCAAGTACGAGATAGCAAGTAGTAACGTCTTCGACAATAAAGCGTAGCGCAATAATATCGTAGATACGCTCGATGTTTTGATCGTATTTGGCGAGTTTTTTATGCAATGAATAAATAGACTTAACGCGGCCATCGCACTTGTATTTAATATGTTCTTTTTTCAACGCATTTTCGACGGCTTCTTGGGCAGCTTTGAGCTTTTTGTCGGCTTTTTTCAAGCGACTAGCAGTGAGCTTTTTCAGTTCTTCATAACGGCGCGGATTGACGTACTTGAAGCTGGTTTCCTCGATTTCGACACGGACGCGGCCCATCTGGAGACGGTCGGCAAGTGGAGCAAAGACTTCAAGTGATTCACGGGCGACTTTCTTTTGCTTGTCGGGCGGTAAGGCGCCGAGCGTACGTAGATTATGAAGCCGGTCGGCTAATTTTATGATAAGTACGCGAATATCTTGGCCAGTTGCGATGAGGAGTTTAAGCAAATTATCGCTCGTTTTTGGGAGGTATTCATTGAGGTCTTTCATGCCCGAACGGGCTTTGCCGAGTTTGGTTACGCCGTTGACGAGAAAAGCAACGTCTTTGCCGAATTGATCTTCAATCTCTTGGAGGGTGAGCGGGGTATCTTCTACGGTATCGTGCAAAATGCCAGCGATGATAGTGTCTTCATCCATGTTCCATTCTTGAAGAATTTTCATCACTGCTAGTGGGTGGGAAATATAGGGTTCGCCGCTTTTGCGAAGTTGACCTTCATGGGCTTTAGTGGCGACCTCTATAGCTTGCTCTATGCGAGGCGAAGGTTGACTCATATTTTTATTATAACACTATAGTGCGCGAGGCCTTGTTTCGTGATAAACTATAAGCAGTATAAGTGGAGAAAAAGATATGACGAGATATCAACGTAAGAGCAGGCTGTCTATTCTTGCGATGGCGCTTGTTTTTGCGCTAACTGGCTTGGCAATTCCAGGCGTTACGAATAAGGCATTTGCGGCGGAGCACACGTTCTACCTAGACGATAGTTGTGCGGTGCCAAGCGATGGTTTAAAGAATGGCAATACTTTTATCTGTACGCTTGATGGCCAAGATTACGACTTATTGATTGGTACAGTTGATCCAGGCGAGTTTTATTTTGAAAGCTATAATGATTCGAGTGTGTTTTCGGTCGCCGATAATCATAAGGCTATTACAATTAGCGATGATGACTTAGCTGCGAATGGTTATATTCATGTCGATGGCGATGACCAGCATATTACGGCAATGGTAGATGGCAATGCGGTGCGTTTTAGCTCTGGTAATGTGCCATTGTCAGAGATAATTGGCGGTATTTTTGGCATCGATGAAAAGGCTGAGGGCGGTGAGCCGGGCGAAGATTATGCTCAACGTATTTCTTGGTCAAACCCAATTGGTGGCAAGGTGGAAGTTAAACAGATTTGCGAACCAGCTTGGGCTTACGATGAGAATGCTGATCCAGATGCATTTTTGGATTGTGTCAATGTCGCAAGTGGCGATAATTTTGACGCTTATAGGATTAATCAAGATGCCGAGGGCGGAGATCTGCGAATTGAGCATGGCATTAAAGTTATCTTTAAGATTACGCCAAACGAAGGATACGAATATGTCGACATTAATATGGACGTAGATCCATCTGATGTCGATGTGCCAGGTATGGGCGATGAAAATGGCTTCGAAATTGTTATGCCAGAGAATGCCAACATTTCCTTCCGAGTGATCTTTAAAGAGGTCGGTACTGCTTTGATTGAGGTAGGCGAGTGCGAGGAATGTGGTAGTGTTTTGCCGGAAATCGTCACAGCAGAAGCGGAAGATGCGCCAGAAGATGTGGTGATTATGATGGGTTCTGTTGATGATTATGAAGGCGTTTGGGACGGCTTTAATCAATCAGTTTACGGCGATAACTATGAGCGTTTCCAGGAGCTTTATGAAGAATACTTAGAGGCGTTTAGCGGTGATAGCACTGAGGATGCCGAGGCGATAATTGGTCAAATGATGGAAGAGCTGGGCGCTATAGTGATAGATGTTTTTGATATTCATCTTGAAGATCAGAGCGGTGTTGAGGTGGAATACCTTGATGGCGATGGTATCAAGGTTACGTTGACTAGTAACGAGATGATTGACTGGATAGTTGGTATTATTAGCGAAAATTACGACGGTAACCTTGAATTTGTGGTTGGCCATTTGAAGCATGATGGTACTTACGAATATTTACCATTAACCGATAATGGGGATGGTACTTTCAGCTTCACGACAACAAGTCTCTCGTCGTTCTCCTTGGTCGCACGAGGGGCGGCCGCAAACTCGTCCAATAATACTACGAGTAGTCCGAATACGCTAGATGATATTACGTTGTATGTGGGTATGGCGGTAGTCAGCATACTTGGTCTTGGCTTATCTGGATACACGATTCGTAAGAATATGCGACGCTAAAATAAAAAAATACCCCCACATGCGGGGGTATTTTTGATGTTGCTATTTTTTGGCGCGATATTCTATTGCAGAGCGGCAGGCTTTGCAGCGGCCAGTAGTGCCCGTAATATGATTAGTTTTACCACAATGGGGGCATTTAACTGCATGTGGTGTTTTTTGTTCGGCTTCAATTTCTTTTATTTTTGATTCGAGCTTAACCTCTTTTTCTATCTCGTCGTCACGCTTGGCACGATCTTGATAATAGCCATTCATAAGTTGTGAGAATTTATTGCTGAGGCCTTCAATAAAATTACGCAGAACGTAGGTGACGACAAGTAAAATGATGGCGAAAATAGCAAGGAATTTGCCATAGTCGGTAAACTTTGGATAGAGCGGATGCGTTATAATCTCAGACCAATAAGGAATGCCGAGATTAAAATTGAAGTTAGCCATAGCAAGCTCGAGCCCGCGTGGGAGTAAAAGCAATAGGCCGGCAACCAAAAGAACGATTGGTGTGCGGTAAAAATGAGTTTTACCGTATACGACATAACGGAATAGGGCTAATATGACGGCTATCGCGGGTACGAAATAGCCAATAATTAATATAACTGGGAAGCTACAAATAGCTTTAGTAATAAAATTCTTACGCATAACGTTATTATAGCAAGATTTTTTTGGGTATATATGGGTCTCAATCTATGAATTATAGCTGGCTTAGGTGACGGCTTTAGTGTAGTCATTATATAATAGAGATATGAAGATTTATTCTTGGAATGTGAATGGATTGCGTGCAGTGCTAAGTAAGGGTGCATTGCAGGACTTTGTGAAAGAATATGCGCCGGATATTTTATGCTTGCAAGAAACGAAAGCGCAGCGGGGGCAGGCAGAGATAGATTTGCCCGAATATGAGGAGTTATGGAATTCAGCTGAGCGAGCTGGATACTCTGGTACAGCGATTTTTACGAAAATTCATCCCGTGAGTGTACATTATGATTTTCCAGAAGGTATTACAACTGCGATTAGCGGTTGGGAAGACGATTTCGGCGATGCCCGTAAAGAAGGGCGCGTATTAACGGCGGAATTTGAAGACTTTTTCTTAGTGAATGTGTATGTGCCGAATGAAAAGGACGATTTAGGTCGTCTAAAGTATCGTGAATTAGTGTGGGATAAAGCGTTATTGGCGTACATGCAACAATTAGACACAATTAAACCGGTGATAGTATGTGGTGATTTTAATGTTGCGCACGAGGAAATCGACTTAGCTCGACCGAAAGCCAATGAGGGCCATGCTGGTTTCACTAAGGAGGGGCGGGCCGGCATGACACAATATTTGCGAGCAGGTTTTGTGGATACTTTTCGGGCGATTCATCCAGATCAGATTCAGTATTCGTGGTGGTCGTATCGAGGCGGTGCGCGTGCGAAGAATGTTGGTTGGCGGATAGATTATTTCTTAGCTTCTGTTGGTTTAAGTGATCGGATTGTGGCGGCGGAGATATGTGATGAAGTGATGGGGTCGGACCATTGTCCAATTTTGTTGGAGCTGAAGTAATGAACGACTATGATTATTGGCAAAAACAAGACAAAACGCCATTATTTAAAGAGGTAGACATCGAACAGCCAGAACAGCGGCGTTTGGCAGGAAAAGTATTAGTTATTGGCGGTAATAAAGGCGCTTTTTTCGCGGTAGCGAATGCATTGAAAATAGCAAACGAAATGGGCGTAGGTGGAGTGCGTGCATTACTGCCGAGTTCTCTAAAAAATCAGATTCCGAGTACGCCGGAAGTGTATTTTGCAGAGGCGGAAACATCGGGCGCGTTTGGCAAGCATGCGCTTTCGGAGATGTTGACGCAGGCTGAATGGGCAGACGCTGTAGTTATGATTGGTGATATAGGCAAGAATGCCGAAACATCAATTGTTGTGGCGGAGTTTCTAAAGAAGTGCGAGAAGCCGGTTTATCTCACGCGTGACGCTGTAGATGCGGCGACGGCGGACGCAACAAATTGGAGTACGCAACGCGAAGTGGAGACTGGATTATTCGTGACTATGCCGCAATTACAAAAGTTGTTGCGCACTTTGTATTATCCAAAAGTTGTGACGTTGTCGATGCCAACGAATCAATTAATTGAAACACTGCATAAATTTACGGTTAGCTATCAGTTGTCATTACTGGTATTTCACAATAATCAGTTGATTGCGGCGCAGAATGGCGATGTGGTGACGACGGAATTACGCGACACGAATTGGACGCCAGTTAATTTATGGGACGGCTCATTGATGATGCGAGCAGCGATATTGCGATTGTGGAACCCAAATCTTGAGCTGCACAAAATATTTGCCAGTGCGATATTAATAAAATAGAAAAACCGCCAGCTGAAAGCTGGCGGTTATTTGATGGGTGAAGCGATTTATGCTGTATCTTTTTTGTGCGGCGAATTGTTTTTTAAAGCGCGTAAGGCGGCGCTCATGCGGCGATAATCGACGATAAAACTTGCAACGCTTAAAACGGCGATTAATAGCATGAAAGCGAAGCCCGAAATGGCCATGCGCTGCTGAATGGCTGGAAAAGTGAGCGCAAGCGCAGAAATCCCCAGCCAGGCACAAAGTGTAGCCATGCGAATCTTGTCGATCATGCTGGCGCTCATGCCTTTTGGTAGGCGCGCATAATAGAGCGCAAACCAAATGATATAGAGAACGTCGCGAGCAAGCATGATTGTGAAACAGATATAGAAGATCCAGCGCAAAATAGCTAAGTCCAAATAAACTGTGCCATGGGTGGCCAGTATGAAAGCGATAGCGGTTGGATAAAAGATGAACTTATCTCCGAGTGGGTCAAGAGCTTTGCCGGCTTTGGTGCATTGATTTAATTTGCGGGCAATATATCCGTCTGCCGCATCAGTGACGATAGCGGCTAGTAGAATAATAGTTGCTAAAGCGCAACTGATTTGTCCGAATGGTTGGACGGCGAAGAGATGCGGTACTAAGACCGACAAGGCCATGCGGGTAATAGATATCCAATTTGGAATACCGATTTCGCCGTGGGTACCTTCAAGCCAACTGCTGTTATGAACGTCCATGGTGAGTAGAACGCAATAGAACGTGTGGCAGATAGCAGTGTATGTCATGAGATACCAGGCGAAAGTTGATACCATGTTGTTGTCGCTTGCGATGACGAGTAGCGCAAAACACACCCAACGTAATATGAGTGGAGTAGGGATGCGCCAAGGTCCTTTTTTGTCGCGGCAATGGAGACGCCAAGCGCCATGTGCGCCAATAATGGTTACGTCGCAGATTAAAATAACCAGCCAGAGGTATAAGTTTTGCAAAACCGTACCATAAAGAATATAGCTGAGAATGGTCGCAGTGAGCATAAATAACTCTTGGGCGGATATGTTAATAATCGCGGCGTTAAAAAAACGCAGGATCTTTTTCATATAATCACTCCTTTTCAAAGATCTACCAGTGATGACGAGATGCAAAAAGCTCGCAATCTGCGGTTGTTTTTATTATGGCATAAAATCTTGAAAGAGTCAATGGAAGAGAAAACCCCCGGCGGTCCCGGGGGTCAGGGTTAAATGGTGAAACATGAGATGGCGCCGTTTTTGAGATGCAGTTTTTGGAAATAGTTTCCTTCACGCGAATGACTATCATCTAACACGGCGTTGATCGCTGTGGCGATACCGCCGTGCGAGAAGACGACAACGTTTTGGTCCGGGTGTTTCTCGCGGATCATGTCGATGAATTCTTGGGCGCGACTTTCTAAATGTAATAGCGTTTCTTCGCCATAATGTGAACGCGTAAAACTTTGGTCGTAATCCCAGATTTTCATCATGGCGAATGGCGCAAACTTACCGTCAATACGGCCAAAGTCGCGTTCCAATAAACGCTCGTCATAGATTATTTCTGGATGGTCGGTGGCAATTTCTGCGGTTTGACGAGCGCGAAGTAGTGGCGAGCAGTAGATGGCATCGATGTTTATGCGCATGAGTGTTTCGCGGCAACGGGCAGCTTGTTTAGCGCCAACGTTGGTTAGCGGGAGATCGATTCTTCCGCTGATGCGGAAATGGCGATTGGCTGCGGTTTGTCCATGACGGACAAAATATAAAAACGTGGACATAGTTCACCTCCTCGTAAGGTACAAAAAAGTAAGACATATTATAACATAAAAAACGACCCTTGTGGGGGTCATATTCGTATCTTGGTGGGCGAGGAGGGACTTGAACCCTCACGGCATTGCTGCCAACAGATTTTGAGTCTGTCGTGTATACCAATTTCACCACTCGCCCATGTGAGTGATGTCCATATTCTATCATAAAAGGGCGCTTCGTGCTAGAATAAGAGTAATGGATAATCAGAAAGGTGGGCAGACTAATACTCCGCCAAGTTGGAATGCTTGGGGGCAGGCGGCCGCAAAGAAGGGCGCCAGCGCAACACAATCGTCTACTGCCACGCCAAAAACGTCGGAATTGACTCCGGCGCAAAAGCAACAACAGACAGCAACTGAGTTGGCGCGCAAGAAAGTGTTAGAAGCCTACGGAAAGACACAGCAGGACTATAAAGAGCCGACCCAGAGTTCGCCGACGCCACGCGCGACAGCGGAAGATTGGCGCCGTTATCATTCTGCGTGGCAAGATTATTATCAGAGATATTATGGTTCTTATTATGGTAAGGCGGCACAGGATTATATTGCGCGTGAGCGCTTAAAAATGGAGCGTGAAGTGGCCGAGAAACAGCGTCATAATGAAGATGATGTTGCCGAGAAAGAAGAGACAATATTAGCGAAGAACGCTACAGATGAAGCTGAATCTCAAGCAGTGCAGGATGATTTTCGTTCGCGAATTCGTGCGACAGCAGAGAAGCGAGCGCGCAGAATGAAGAAGGGACGAAGATTTATCCCAATCATTGTGGGCTTAATTGTACTGATTTTAGGCGTGTTATATCAATATAACCAAGTAATTACAGCGCATGTAGTGGCATACATGTCGCCTGGTAATTCGACAGTTAACACTATTTCGGATGTCGACGCTTCGTTAACGGTGGCAACGCATGAGAAGCCGACACTTATGATACCAAAAATAAACGTAGAAGTACCGGTTACCTTTGGTTCGAAGAACGATGTGGCGTCTATGAATTTAGCAATGTCGAATGGCGTGGCACATTTTTCAGTGCCGGGCGCGTCAGCGAAGCCGGGTCAGATTGGTAACTCGGTAATTTCTGGCCATTCGGGCGGTGATCCATGGCAAAATTCTAATTATAAGTTCATCTTTTCTGGGCTAACGCGTTTGACGGTTGGCGATATGTTTTATATGGACTACGAGGGAACGCGTTATGCGTATAAGATGATTGGTACTACGATCGTAGAGCCGACTGACGTTAATTCGCTACGCAAAATAGCATCTGATAATGCTGGCAAGCCAGTGATGACTTTATTGACTTGTTATCCGTTGGGCACTTCGAAGCAACGTTATTTGGTATATGGCGAGCAGGTGAGCCCATCTTATGAAAATGCATCTTCGGATGCGCCGATTGGGGAAGGCGAAGAAGAGACATCGTACGAAATGCCACAAAATGATCCGTTGCCACTTGAAGCTTTCTGGCGTTGGCTAACTGGACAGAACTAAATTTGAAGCTTTTCGCGCTTTAGTGTGTAAACTAGTTTGGTTTCGGCAGCTTTTTCGGCCGAGCCGTTGTCGGTAGTATTATCGGTATTTGCACTATCGTCGACTTCTTCGGTGAGCGTAAAGAAGTAGAGCCATTTATTGTTTTCGGATAGTACGATTGGCAATTGCGTATTGATGTTTTTAAGTAGCTCGCGGTGGTTGCCGCCATCAAAGTCTTGAACAATAATTTTGTTTTCATGATGTTGCCAGAGGAGAAAATCATCTAGCCAGTTGATGCTGGCGAGCGGGGAATCGAAGGTAGAATCATAATAATTACGAGTCTCAACGTCGTAGGCCATGAGATTTCCTTCGTGAGCGATAGTCACAAGGCGTTGATTGTCGCTGACGGAAATGAGAGTTGGCGTATAGTCTAATTCGCGCGTGAGGATTGGTTTGAGCGCATTGTTGCGTGGTTTCTCAAAAGAAGGATAATTGCCGCTGGAAACGAAGATTTGATTATCAAGCGTATAAGTTAACCATTCATCGCCCCAATAAGTGCCAAGGGCAAGTGTCACGACTGAAGTTGATTTATCAACGGTGGTAATGACGGTAGAGTCCGACTCGCCATCTTTATAGAGCTTGATGGCACGTTTTTTGGTTTGCGGATCGGTGTTCACATAAAGCACAACATCTTTATTGTTAGTAATACGTTCAATGCCGGTTATTTTGGCCGCAGAGATTGTGAGATTACTGGTGTCGATGAGGTGGAGATTGCCAGCCTCGATAACCCATAGTTTAGAGGCGGAATCGTTAGCAATAAGAATTTTAGAGAAGTTGAGACTAAATTTAGAGGTGAGATTGATAGTGTTTTCAATATCCTCGAGGTCAACAAGGTACCAAGTGGCTTTTTCTTCTACGGTCCAGTTGAGGATAATTTTATTATTGGTTGCGTTCCAAGCCACAACGGATAGGTTGCCGATAAGAGTTTTCCCCTTGGTGGTGCCGAGTATTTTTTCAAGCGATAGCTTTGTGCGTTTGGCTTTTTCGCCTTGAAGATCAATATTAATCAACTCAGTTTGGTCTTTTTCTAAAAAGAGCATACGTTTGCGATCGCCAGAAACGCTAACGAGACGGGGTTCGCCGAAGTTAACAATATCGGTTTTTTCTGGTTTAAGGGGGAAGAGGCGAACCCATTCAACGCGCGTTAGTAAACCAGCATCGACTTTGAGATCTTTTTCCCAAGTATCGTAGCCCGCTTTTGTAATCTTAAAGTGGTGCGTTGTTGCACTTAGCATTTTGCTGATTTGAGTGCGGCTAAATTGAGTGTCGCCATCAATTTCGACGGTGGCGCCACCAGGGTTGGATGAGATTTGGACTAGGCCGGATTGTTCGAGGCTACCTGATTCATTAAATGTGAATCCCATAGCGATGAGCATGAGTACAAAAACTATCGCAATGACGGACAGTCCCATAAAAATGTTGGTTGCAACTATGCGCGCATTTTGTATTTTCTTTGTCTTTCTCCGGTCCATAGAATAATCACAAAATTAATTTGTCTGTATATTATTATATACCAGAATAACGCTTATGCTTAAAAAATAGGTACAGTTGTGAATAAAATTTTTGAAAACGCTATTGATTTCCGCCAGTTTTTGTTTTAAGATAGCTTTAGCAGAATAATAGCGAGGTACAATGGACGGAGTTAAAAATGTTTCAATGAAAGGTGCTACGGCTAACCATGCCAGTTCGTTGGACCACCATCGCATTCAGAAGTCTACTACTTTAAACCGTAAATTTGTGCGTAAGCCCGTGGCGAAGGCGCGGATTAATATTGCCGCTGGGGCAGCTTCGCAATCTTTGCGTATGCAACAGCAGGGTCGTCAGCAGAGTCGTCAGATAAAGCAACAACAGCAACAACGTATAGCTCAACAGCAACAACGGGCCCAACAGCAACAACAAGGCCAGCAGCAATATGTCGTTCAGCAACAACAGGGGCAAGCGAAGGCGCAGGCTCAGCAGCAACAGCGCATCCAAGCACGTGCGCAAGTGATGGGCGCGAACCGTGGCCAACAACAGAAGCGTGGTTTATTGCAAAAACGTGCTACGGTTAGGTTGCAACCAGTAGCGGCAGCACAGCAACAACAGACTCAGCAGCAAGTTCAGCAACAGCAAGTGCAAAAAGCTACGGCTCGTCAGCAATCGAAACAGATAGCAGTTGAAAAACAACAGGCTCAAGATCAAGATCGCGGCGTACAGCGCAACCACATCGTGCAAGTGGCTAAGGCGCGCCAAGCGGCACGCAAAGCAGAGCCAGAACATCTAAGCGCACAGCAGTTGAAGGAACGCGCTATTCAGCAAGCCTTACGTAAAGTCGGCCAAGTCCAGGATGGCGATACTGTAATCGCAACTCAATTTAGCGAATCGAAGCAGCAGAAGAAGCATTTTTGGCAGAAGCGTCGTTTTGCGATTGCTTCAGCGATGGCAGTAATTTCAATCGCACTGCTTGGTTATCTCGTTTATCTAAATATGCCAGATATTTCAGTACGTGTCGCTGCGATGCAAACTGGTATCGATAAGGCATATCCGAGCTATATTCCGGCTGACTATCGTCTAGATGGTCTAGTTAAAGAAGAAGCCGGTCGTATTACGATGAATTTCAAGAATAGTGAAGGTCAGAAATTTACTCTTGAAGAAGAGAAGTCAAGCTGGGATTCGGCGGCAGTGCTTTCGAATTATGTTCGTAGTAATTGGGGATCGGATTATTCGATTGCTAAGGGGCAAGGTTTAACGATTTATGTCTCAAAGTCGAATGCGGCATGGGTAAATGGTGGCGTATTCTATGTGATTACTGATGAGAGCGGTAGCTTGAGCTCAACCGATTTACACGATATAGCAGTTTCATTGTAAAAATTAGAACCGGCGATGCTTAAAACATAGTCGGTTTTTTGTTAAAATAAAAAGAGAACAAAAAGGAGGTAGGAGATGATTGATTTTAAAGCGGATCTCGCGAGATTGATTGACTCTAAAGAATTTCAGCGACGTGTAGATGAGGCCAAGCCGTATGTGGCGCGGGCGCAGCAAGACGAATTTGGTGGTTGGGTAGACTTGCCAGTGAATTATGACAAAGAAGAGTTTGCCCGAATTAAAACGGCAGCTGCGAAGATTCAGAATGATTCAGATTATTTGGTTTGTATTGGTATCGGCGGTAGCTATCTTGGCCATCGTGCCGTGATTGAGACGCTCGGCGGCGAGCGTGGTCGCACAAAGAGTGTGTATGCGGGTAACTCCTTGAGCCCACGTATGCTCGAAAAGGCGATTGCCGAGGTGGGTGACAAAGATTTTTCGATTAATGTGATCTCGAAGTCCGGTACGACAACGGAGCCGGCCGTGGCATTCCGCGTCTTTAAACAGATTTTGATTAATAAGTACGGCGAAGATGAGGCAGCCAAGCGTATTTACGCGACGACGGATGCAAACAAAGGTGCGTTGCATGATGAAGCGGTAGCGAAAGGTTATGAGACTTTCGTGGTGCCAGATAATATCGGCGGACGCTATTCGGTATTAACCGCTGTTGGCTTACTTGCGATTGCGGTGGCCGGTGTAAATATTGATGCCTTGATGGATGGCGCCGAAGAAGAGCGTGCATTATTGATTTCGGATGGCGGTGCAGCGGCGGAGTATGCGGCGATGCGCAATGTTTTGCTTGAAATAGGCTATAACATCGAGATTTTGGCGAACTTTGAGCCGCAATTCGTAATGTTCAATGAATGGTGGAAGCAGCTATACGGCGAGAGCGAAGGCAAGGAAGGCAAGGGCATTTATCCGGCTAGCGTGGTGGATTCGACGGATCTACATTCGATGGGGCAGTATATTCAAGAAGGTCGGCGGGCACTATTCGAGACTTTCGTGGAAGTGCAGGGCGAATATCGCGGCGTAACGGTGCCGGCCTTTGGCGAGAATCTCGATGGTTTGCAGTACCTAGAGGGTAAAGAACTGGATTATATTAACAAGACTGCCAATGCGGCTACACGTGAAGCGCATCGCGCTGGTGGCGTGCCAGTATTAGAGATTTTGGTACCAGAAATTGATGAGCGTGCGCTAGGTGGATTGATTTACTTCTTCGAAATGGCCTGTGCCTTGAGCGGCTTTACGTTGGGCGTGAATCCATTCAATCAGCCGGGCGTAGAGGCTTACAAAAACCGCATGTTTGAGCTCTTGGGCAAGCCGGGATACAAAGCCAAATAACAGGGGTAAAACTTGATTTTTCACCCGAAGTGTGCTATAATAGATAGATGCTATTAAATCTCTTGCAGGTCTGGTTGATTTCGATGCTGCCGCTAATTGAATTAAGGGGCGCAATTCCGATTTCGCAAGCTTACGGCCTGCCAGTGATTCCATCTTATATTGTTTGTATTATTGGTAACTTGATGCCGATTCCGTTTGTTTATATTTATTCGGAAAAGTTTTTGAAGTGGGGCAAAAATAAGAAGTACGTCGGGAAGTTCTGCGGTTGGTGTTTGAAGCGAGGCTATAAGGCTGGCGAGAAACTGTCCAAGAAAACGAGCGGAGCGGGATTATTCTTTGCATTAATGTTGTTCGTAGCGATTCCGTTGCCGGGCACGGGTGCCTGGACGGGCGCAATGGGCGCAAGTGTATTGAATATGGGTTGGAAGCCGGCGACGCTGGCAATTGCGCTGGGCGTGGTATTGGCTGGCGCGATCATGATGACGGCATCTTACTTTGGATTCAACTTGATATAAAAATCTCCCCATTACAGGGAGATTTTTTGAAGGGAGAAAGAGATTTTTTGGGTTAGTTTTTGAATGGATTGTTGAGACCGAGCGTGCGGTTGGTCTCAGCGATGCGCATGAGCTCGTTGTACTTGCAGATGCGTTCGGAGCGGCTGAGAGAGCCGGTCTTGATCTGGCCAGTACCGAGACCAACGGCAAGGTGCGCGATGGAAGTATCCTCGGTTTCGCCG